>ERZ1035006.1948-NODE-1948-length-12555-cov-3.206240_pt1 | contig 12555 bp, 19 predicted proteins | sample MGYA00520694_ERZ1035006 | MGnify/ENA primary metagenome ERZ1035006 (study PRJEB33766, sample SAMN09781746) | gut metagenome | biome: gut microbiome | host: Homo sapiens | place: Madagascar | study: EMG produced TPA metagenomics assembly of the PRJNA485056 data...
CCTGCGCGATAATCTCGTAGGTCGGCGCTTCGCTGCCGTCGCGCTGCAAGAACTCCTGCAAAGCGCCCTTGCTGTCCTGCATCGGGCGCTGCACGTCCTCCGGCTTCGGCCAGCAGCGGAGAATGATTGCCCGCGCCGCGTCCAGACCGCCGTCCAGATACACCGCCGCCAGAATCGCCTCCATTGCGTCGCACAGCACGGACGGCTTCTCGCGCCCGCCGGTCAGCTCCTCACCCTTGTCCATGATGAGCGCTTCGCCGACGTGCAGCTTCTTGGCGACCTGCGAGAGGTTCGCTTCGCACACGGACAGTGCGCGCAGGTGCGTCAGCTGCCCCTCGTGGCAATCCGGGTGACTTTGGTAGAGGATATCCGACATGATGTATTGCAGCACCGCGTCCCCCAGAAATTCCAAGCGCTGGTTGTCCTCCGGCCCCATCGACGGATGCGTCAGCGCCCGCCGAAGCAGCGCCGGATTCTTGAATTGATACCCCAGTGCCGACAAAAACTGCTGCATCATGCAGATACCCCCATTTTTTGCAACGACACACAGCCTCCGCCGTCGTCGGAGGAGGCTGCGCGTGCCATAATTCGCGGATAACTTACTTGTTGGCGTCGATGTACTTCACGACGTCGCCAACCGTCTTGAGCTTCATAATCTGGTCATCCTCAACCGTGATGCCGAACGTGTCTTCCACGTCCATAATCATGACCATGACGTTCGCGGAGTCCGCCTTCAAATCCTCCACCAGACGGCTGGATTCGGTCACGGTGTCGGGGTTCACCTTCATTTGCTTAACAATCATGCCCTTCAGGGTTTCAAACGTAGACATAGTGTTTTCTCCTTTCAAAATGCGGATAGCTAATGAACATCGCTTTGCAGCGCTGCTTTTGGGTCACTGTGCGTCCTGTGAATTCATTTTTGCGACGCCCTTTTCGATAATCTCAACCACATGACCGTTCACCATCTTGATGGCTTGGTCAATGGCGCAGGAGAATGCGTGCGCGTTGCTTGAACCGTGCGCCTTGACGACTGCGCCTTGCACGCCCAGCAGCGGTGCGCCGCCGACTTCGGTGTAATCCAGCGTGTGCTTCAAGCGGCGGAGAGCCGGTTTCGCCAGTGCCGCGCCTATCTTCGAGCGCGTATCTGCCATCAGTTCCTGCTTCATCGTCTTCAGCATGAACATCGCGACGCCCTCCATCGTTTTGAGGACGAGGTTGCCCGCAAAAACGTCCGCGACGCAGACATCCGCAATGTCGCTGAACAAATCGCGCGCTTCCACGCTGCCGACGAAGTGATACGGCGCTTCCGCCATCATCGGGAACGCGTCCTTCACCAGCGCATTGCCCTTTTCGTCCTCCGCGCCGATGTTGATAATGCCGACGCGAGGCTTCTCGATGCCCATCACGCCGCGCATGTACGCGTCGCCCATCACGCCGAACTGCGTCAGGTATTCCGGCTTGCAGTCCACATTCGCGCCGCAGTCAATGAGCAGGAAATAGCCCTTACCGTTGGGCATCAGCGGGGCAAGCGCCGGACGCTCCACGCCCGGAATACGCCCCAGCCGGAACATGCCGCCCGCCAGCACTGCGCCCGTAGACCCGGCGGAGACGAACCCGTCCGCTTCCTTGTCGCGGACAGCCAGCATTCCCAGCACCGTTGCTGATTTCGTCTTTTTGCGCACGCCCATGACGGGGGATTCGTGGTTCGTAATGACTTCCGGCGCATCCAGCAGCGTAATCCGGCTGCGCACATCGTCCGCGCCCGCCAGATACTTCTCGATTTCCGGCACAATGCCCGCCAGCGTCACCGTCAATTCCGGATTCCGGCGAAGCGCTTCCACCGTGCCCTCAACCGGGGCTTGCGGCGCCAAATCGCCGCCCATTGCATCGACAAAAATTCGCATGGTTTCCTCCTGCTGTTCCGCGCTCATGCAACAGAACATCTTATTCTACCACACAAGCAGCGTCTTTTGCAAGTGGCAAGCGGCACACGGCGCATTTTTTCCTTCATCCGGCACGGCGGGCATGCAAAATCAGCCTCTGTTATTCCCCATACGAAATGGTGAAAAGCTGATACCCTTCTGCTGTGCTGCCCACAACATAGCGTCCATCGAAGGAAATCTCCGGCGCGTACTTCATCACAAACGGCACGACGACCTCGCCATCCATCCCGATGCAGCCCCACAAACCGTCCTGCTTCACCGCCAGCAGCTCCTGTCCGGCTTGTCCCCGCGCGGCTTCCTCGTACTGGGTGGGCAGTTCGCCCCGCGTCGCCGTAAAGACGCTGATTTTGCCGTTCATCTCCGCATAAATCATCGGGGCATTGTTGGTAAGACCCTTCCAATCGTTTTCCTTCAGCTCATAATCCACCGACGCGCTCACCTGCCCGTCCCGGGTCAGGAAGCGCAGCTTACCGCCTTCCAGCGCCGCCTGATAGCCGCCCTCGAACAGCAGGCCCGCGTAGTCGCCGCCAAGCGTGTCATACATCGCCGGAACGATTTCCTGCCCCGTCATATCCACGATGCCCGACAAGCGATCCTTCTTTGTCAGCATATAGTCGCCGCCGTAATAACGCACACTGTCATACAGCGGCTTGCCGTCCTGCACCGCCTCGCGCAGCACATTTCCCTGCAAATCCAAGAAATTGCCTGTTTTCGTGTCATACCAAACGCTGCGGGACACTTCATCCGCCGTCAGCGTGCATTCCGGGACGAACGCGAACTGCGCCGTCGGGTGATGATACACGCCTTGCTTGTAGATTTCCTCATATTCGCCGCGGGAGAAGGACTCGCCGGTGAATTCCATGCGCGTCCCGTCCGTCTTCAGGTAAAAGCCGCTGCTTTTGTCCAGCCGAACGAACAGATACGCGCCGTAAACCTCCATGCTCGCGCCCATCGTTTCCTCGCGGTTCATTTCCGCCATTTTCTGCGCGCCATAGTAGATGTCCCCGCGCACGACGTTGTAGTGTCCGCCGCCGAACATAGCGCGATAGTCGCTCTTTTCGTCCGTTGTTTCTTCCAGCGTCACCGCGACCACCCAGCCATTGCCGACATAGGTGAAATCCGAATACGCCATGGGAATCAGCAGCGTCCCCGCTGCATCCATCAACCCTGTCTGGTTGACGCCATTTTCATTGGCGACTTCGTAGTACAGCCCTTTCTCCTGCGCGCTGATATCCGCGTAGCTTTCCGACAGTGGCGTGCCGTCCATCGCCCGCAGCGTATCGCGCCAGTCCTCGCGGGTCACGTAGGTATCAGAGGCACGTCCCAGCGTAATGGAACGCGCAAACGTCTGCGTATCCACCAGTTTTGCTTCCGCCGAAGCCAGCACCGGCATGGACAGCGCCAATGCCGCCGCGCACAGTTTCTTCCACCATTTCATCTTCTTTGCTTCCTTTCCTTCGCAACGTTCAACGCACGATACGTTGATTATATACGACGAAAGAAAGCGTGTCAAGAGCAACTACAACGTTTTCGCTGTTTTCGCTCATTCCGGGCTGACACTAAGCCCGACCCCCATGCCGCCTTCCCCAATATGGCACGAGACCCCCAATGACAATTGGTCACTGAGCAGCTTCATCCCCGGAAACTCCGCTTGCAGGCGCGCTTCCCACGCTGCCGTCGCTTCCTGTGAAGCGCTTGATGCCGCCAGCAGCGTCACCCGCCCCTGTGCCAGCGGTTCGGCAAATCGCCCGGATAATTCCGCGCGAATCGCTTCGATCATCGCATCCTGCGCCCGATTCATCCCGCGCGCTTTCTTGTAAGCGCTCAGCGTTCCAGTTGTGAAGTGCAGGATCGGCTTGATGTGCAGCAGCGTACCAATGAGGGCCGTCGCCGTGCTGATGCGCCCGCCGCGCTTCAAATGCTCCAGCGTCTCCACCGCGACGTAGATGCACATATCCTCGCGAACGGCTTCCAATTTCCGCTTGATGGCCGCGGCGTCATCCCCCGCGTCGCGCAAACGCAGCGCATCCAGCACCGTCACATGCAGTGCCGTCGCGACGCGCCCGTTATCCACCACGAACACACGCCCGGCGTAGGGCGCATCCGCCGCCAGCGCCATTGCCGCCTGACACGAGCCGGACAAACCGGAGCTGATCGGGATGTACAGCACCTCGTCGTGATCGGTCAGCAGGTTATCCCAGAGGGCGGTCACATCCGCCGGGGCAGGCTGGGAAGTCGCAATTTTCGCGCCGCGCCGCTGATGCGCATAAAACTCCGCGCGGGTGAGCGTCTCCTCCTCCAAATAGCAAATGCCGTCGATGGTAAACGGCATCGGCAGCACCGCGACACCGAGGGTTTGCGCCATTTCCGGGGTGATGCTGGAGTGGCTGTCAGTTGCAATAGCAACGTTTTTCATCATTATTGTGCCTCCGTGTATGATAATCAACACATTTTAGCACAAATGCGTGTTCGGTTACAAGCGATTGCAGTCTCAAATTTTGTTGATAATAGCAAGCGTTATGAAGGTACAAAAAAACACCGTGAGCGTACTGCCCACGGTGATGCTTTCTCAGCCCTGCTTCTGCTTGTGCTTCGGATTTTCGCAGATGACCATGACCTTGCCCTTACGGCGAATGATCTTGCACTTTTCGCAGATCGGCTTCACGGACGGACGAACCTTCATGTGCTGTTACCTCCTGTTGAAAATGATGCCACGAGGGCGAGCAGAATGCACCGCACGCCCGGATGCGTCTGATGCGATGTGCTTGTCACACAGTGCATCAGTTATTATACACCAGAGACCGCCATCCGTCAAGAGGAAAATCCTGCGGAATCGCGGCTTCCGGCACGGTTTCTTGTTATTTTCGCGCTGGTCAGGTCTTGCTGCGCCAAGTAATCCGGCCACGGTTGAGATCATAGGGAGACAGCTCGATTTTCACCTTGTCACCGGGGTAGATGCGGATGAAGTTCATGCGCATTTTGCCGGAGATGACGGCGGTCACGATGTGACCATTCGGCAGCTCCACCTTGAACATGGCGTTCGGAAGAGCCTCGACGACCTTTCCTTCCAGTTCGATGACGTCGCTCTTGGACATGTCAGTCCTCCTTGTCGGCCCCAGCCGCGGCAGCTTCCGCGTGGGGTTGTTCGTTCTGCGCTTTCAGCGAAAGACCGTGCGCGGAGAGAGCCTTGCGCAGGTCGCTGTCCTGCAGATGCTTGTTCTCCAGCGCCTGAGGGTCCACGTTCACCACAATGGGCTTCGGGCGCAGATGCATCATCTTTTTCTTTTTCGGATGGTCGATCTTGCGGCTTTGACCGTCCGCCATCAGCACATGCCGATCGTCCACGACCTGAAGCACCACGAAATACCGTCCGGCATCGCGTCCCTGCGTTGACTGCACGACGCGCCCCGGTTCCATCGTCAGGCGATTCATCATTCGTCCTCCCATTTGAAGTCGGGATAGGTGAGGATTTCCGGCAGACCGTCCTCATTGATGGCGATGGTATGCTCGTAGTGGGATGTCAGGCTGCGGTCGCGTGTGCGGCAGCACCACTGGTCTGCGTCGCAGGTGATGTGCCAGTCGCCGGCGGAGATCATCGGCTCAATGGCGATGGTCATGCCCTTGCGCAGGCGAAGGCCGCGATCCGGCGTGCCGTAGTTGAACACTGGCGGATCTTCGTGCATTTCGCGCCCGATGCCGTGCCCGGTCAGGTCGCGGATGACGCCATAGCCGTTGCTTTCAGCCACCTGCTGCACTGCGTGACCCACGTCACCCAGGCGCTTGCCCGCGATGGCCTGCCGTGCGCCCGCAAAGAAGCACTGCTCCGTGACGTCAATCAAGCGCTGCGCTTCCGGCGAAATTTCGCCAATGCCCATCGTGAAGGCACTGTCGGCCTGCCAGCCGTCCAGCACCAGACCGCAGTCGATGGACAGGATCTGCCCTTCCTGCAAAATCTGCTTTTCGGAGGGAATGCCATGCACCACCGCATCGTCAATCGACGCGCAGATGGACGCCGGATACCCCTCGTAATGCAGAAAAGACGGAATGGCGTGGTTTTTGCGGATGAGCTGCTCGGCGTAGACATCCAGCGCGGCGGTACTCATGCCGGGCTGAACGGCCTCGCGCAGGCGGCACAGCACTTCGTAGAGAAGCGCGCCCGCGTCACGCATTTTGCCGATTTGCTCAGGATTCTTCAAACTGATCATGATGTCTTAGCCCTTCACGATGGCCATGATGGACGCGAAGATCGTATCCATATCCTGATCGCCGTCAATGACGCGCAGCAGTCCCTTCTTCTGGTAGAAATCCACCAGCGGAGCGGTCTGGTCGTGGTACACCTTCAGGCGATTGAGGACGGTTTCAGCCTTGTCGTCCGCGCGCTGCACAAGCTCATCAGAGCAGGACTCACATTTCGTTTTCCCGTTCAGGCGGGAAATGTGGTACGTCGCGCCGCACTTCAGGCACACACGGCGGCCGCTCAGGCGATCGATGAGCTTCTCATCGGCGACGTCGAGGTCGATAACCGCGTCGATGTCCGCAATGCCTTCCAGCGCTTCCGCCTGCGGAACCGTCCGGGGGAAGCCATCGAGGATGTAGCCGTTCTTGGCATCATCCTGCGCAAGACGGTCGCGAACGATGTCGATGATAACGTCGTCCGGCACGAGCTTGCCCGCGTCGATGTAGCTCTTCGCCTTCAGCCCGGTAGGCGTCTGCTCCTTGATGGCACGGCGGAGAATGTCGCCGGTAGAAATCTGCGGAATATTCAGTGCGTTACAGATGCGCTGCGCCTGCGTACCCTTGCCGGCGCCGGGAGGTCCAAGGAAGATGATATTCATCCGGATGCTCCTTCCTACTCTGTCGCTGTCCGCGCATAACGCGCGTTCATAAATCGATACTTCGCTGTCCGCACCGATTTATGTTACGTTGATTTTTCCCACATTAGTACACAAGCCATGCACCGGAAAACGAGTTTCAACGGTGCATGGCCTGCGTATGGATTACATGAAGCCGTTGTCTTTGTCGGTTTCAATGCCGCGGATGGACAGTTCACCCTCGACCGTGCGCATGGTTTCCAGAGAAACACTCACAGCAATCAGGATGGAAGAAGCCGCGAACGGGAGGTTGGTGACCCAAGAGGTCAGCAGCGTCGGAACCACAGCCAGCACCGCAAGGAACAGCGCCGCAAACAGGTTGAGGCGGTTCGTGGTACGGGCGAGGTAATCGCGGATGTTCTTGCCGCGCTGTCCGGGGATGGTCGCACCCTGCTCCATGAGCTGCTTCGCCTGCTTATTCGGATCAAAGCTGATGGACGAATAGAAGAAGGTGAAGCCGACAATCAGGAGCGCGGAGAGGATCATATACACCCAAGAGCCGCTGCTCAGGTAGGCATTGCACCAAGCGGTGAAGCCGCTGTTCGGCGCAACCAGCGCGCCGATCGTTCCGGGGAACGCCAGCAGGCTGTACGCGAAGATCAGGGGCAGAACGCCGACGGACACAACCTTCAGGGTCATGTGGGTGTTCTGGCCGCCGTAAACGCGGCGACCCTTGACCTGCTTGGAAATCTGCAGCGGGATGCGGCGTTCGCCCAGATCAACATAAGTCACAGCAAAGGTCATAATGACCAGCATCAGCAGGATAACAAGGACAGACAGCCAAGCCGTCGTCGTGCCATTTGCCACTGCGGTGTAGATGTTGCCAGTGACGCCGTTGAACAGGTTGGAGACGATACCGGCGAAGATCAGCAGGCTGATGCCGTTGCCGATGCCCTTGTCGGTAATGCGTTCGCCAATCCACATCGCCAGCGCAGAGCCGCCAGCCATGCTCAGACCAACCAGCACGGTGTTGTACCAGCCGGAGCGGACATAGCCTGCCGCGCGGGACAGACCGATTGCCTGGAAGACAGCCAGACCAACCGTCACATAACGGGTGATGCGCGCCATCTTCTCCTGGCCGCCTTCTTCTTCCTGCATCCGCTGCAGGGACGGGAAGGCAACCGCCAGCAGCTGCATGATAATGCTGGCATTGATGTAGGGGGTGATGCCCATTGCCATAATGGTCATCTGACCAAAGGCGTTACCGGTCATCATCTGCATCATGTTCAGCAGGGGCAGCTGCATGAAGTTGTTGCTTTCATTCAGACGGGAGACGTCAATGCCCGGAGCGGGAATGACGCCAACCAGTCGATAAATGAGGAGCATGAGGAACGTGTACAGTACTTTTTTCCGGAGGTCTTCGATCTTCCACAGCTTGCGAAATGTCTCAAGCATGTCAGATCACCTCGGCAGTGCCGCCAACGGCCTCAATCTTCTCCTTCGCGGAAGCGGTATACTTTGCAGCCTTCACCGTCAGCTTCTTGGTCAGTTCGCCGTTGCCCAGAACCTTAAGCCCGTCCTGAGCCTTGCGGATGAGACCAGCGTCGATGAGCGCCTGCGCATCAACCACAGCGCCGTCCTCAAACACGTTGAGGTTCTCGACGTTGACAGTCGCATAGTCCGTACCGAAGATATTGGTGAAGCCCTTCTTCGGGACGCGACGATACAGGGGCATCTGGCCGCCCTCGAAGCCGGGGCGCTTGCCGCCGCCGCTGCGGGCCTTGGCACCCTTGTGACCCTTACCGGAGGTCTTGCCCAGACCGGAGCCCACGCCGCGGCCAAGACGCTTGGCAGCAGTGGTGGAACCCTCGGCGGGATGCAGCTCGTGCAGTTTCATGGCTAACCCTCCTTTTACTCGTTAACTTCTTCGACCTTCACCATGTGCTTCACAGCGAAGATCTGGCCGCGAACGGCCGCGTTGTCGGGCTTAAGGACGGTCTGGCCAACCTTGCGCAGGCCCAGCGCCGCCACAGTCGCCTTGTGAACCGGCAGAGACGCGATCGGGGACTTGATGAGCGTAACTTTCAGCATTGTCCTTTACCTCCTCAGCCCAGCAGTTCTTCCACGGTCTTGCCGCGCATCTTCGCGACCTGTTCCGCGCTGCGCAGCTGCTTGAGCGCTTCCAGCGTGGCCTTGACCATGTTGATGGGGTTGTTGGTGCCAAAGGACTTGGTGCGGATGTCCGCCACGCCTGCCAGCTCCAGCACGGCACGCGCCGCGCCGCCGGCGATAACGCCAGTACCTTCGGGAGCGGGCAGCAGCACCACCTTAGAGGTGGAGAAATAACCCGTCGTGTTATGGGGAATCGTGGTGCCGTCCATGGGGACGGTCACAAGATGCTTCTTAGCATCCTCGGTGGCCTTGCGAATAGCTTCCGGGATCTCAGCGGCCTTGCCCATGCCAGCACCGACACGGCCCTTTTCGTCACCGACGACCACCAGAGCGGAGAACCGCATGTTGCGGCCGCCCTTAACGGTCTTGGAGACGCGGTTGACAGCAACCAGACGATCCTTAAATTCGCTTTCCTGTCCGTAGCGTTGCATTTGTCTGCTGCCTCCTTTATTAGAATTCCAGACCCGCTTCACGGGCCCCCGCAGCAACCTCCGCAACGCGGCCAGTGTACACATAGCCGCCGCGATCGAACACCACGGTCTTGTAGCCAGCAGCGAGGGCGCGCTCACCAATGAGCTTGCCCACCAGCTTGGCAGCGCCCTTCTTATCCAGGTCGTTCAGCTGAGCCTGCACGTCCTTTTCCAAGGTGGAAGCGGCGCACAGGGTCTTGCCAGCCACATCATCGATGAGCTGAACCTGGATGTGCTTCAGGCTGCGGTAAACGGACAGACGCGGCATATCGGGGGTGCCGCTGATCTTCTTACGAACGCGGGCATGACGGATCTCGCGGATCTCATTACGGTCGCGCTTGGTGAACATATGCAGTCACTCCCTCTCTTACTTCTTACCGGTCTTGCCCTGCTTGCGGCGGATGTGCTCACCGGTGTACTTAATGCCCTTGCCCAGATAGGGTTCCGGCTTGCGGATCGCACGGATGTCAGCCGCGAGGTTGCCGACCTGCTGCTTGTCGATGCCCTTGACAACGATGGTGTTGGCGTTGGGCGTCTCGAAGCTGATGGTTTCGGGCGCGTCGAGAACGACGGGGTGAGAGAAGCCGATGTTGATGGTCAGCTTCTTGCCGCCTTCTGCCGCTGCACGATAACCGGTGCCGACCAGCTCCAGCGTCTTGGAGAAGCCGTCCGTCACACCGACGACCATGTTGTGCACCAAGGCACGATACAGGCCGTGCATAGCACGATTTTCCTTGCTATCATTTGCGCGGGTCAGGTGGAGCGTGTTGCCCTCCTGATTGACCGTGATCGCGTGGTTCACCTGCTGGGACAGGGTGCCCTTGGGGCCCTTGACCGTAACCAGGTTATTGCTGTCCACAGTGACCGTCACGCCCGCGGGAACAGTGATCGGAAGTCGTCCGATACGAGACATGGAATCACACCTCCTACAAACGTGTCGGTATTACCAGATGTAGGCCAGCACTTCGCCGCCGATGGCGTTCTTGCGAGCCTCTTTGTCCGTCATCAGACCCTTGCTGGTGCTGATGATGGCGATGCCCAGACCGCCCAGAACCTTGGGCAGTTCTTCGCAGCGCGCGTACACACGCAGGCCGGGCTTGCTGATGCGCTTCAGACCCGCGATCACGGGGGTCTTGCCGTTGATATACTTCAAAGTCACCTTGATGGAGCCCTGCAGGCCGTCATCAATGTAGTCCACAGCCTTCACATAGCCTTCCGCCAACAGGATCTTGGCGATAGCCTTCTTCGTGTTGCTGGCCGGCAGCGTCACAGCCTCGTGCTTAGCGACCTGCGCGTTGCGGATTCGGGTGAGCATATCGGCGATGGGATCATTCACAACCATGTTGGTACCTCCTTCCGTTTCTCTCCCCGATTACCAGCTGGCCTTGCGCACGCCCGGAATCTCGCCCTTGTAGGCCAGCTCACGGAAGCAGATACGGCACACGCCGTACTTGCGCAGGACAGAGTGGGGACGGCCGCACAGACGGCAGCGGGTGTAAGCGCGGGTGGAGAACTTGGGCGTCCTCGCCTGCTTGAGCTTCATACTCGTCTTAGCCATTAGATGTTCTCCTCCTTATTACGCCTGCGCGAAGGGCATGCCCAGCAGACGCAGCAGCTCCTTGCACTCTTCGTCGGTCTTGGCGGTGGTCACGAAGATCATCTCCATGCCGCGAATGTGCTCGACCTTGTCGTACTCGATTTCGGGGAAGAGCAGCTGCTCACGAATGCCGAGGGCGTAATTGCCGCGGCCATCGAAAGCCTTATCGGAAACGCCGCGGAAGTCACGGACGCGGGGCAGCGCAATGTTGACCAGCTTGTCCATGAATTCTTCCATGCGGGCGCCGCGCAGGGTAACCTTCGCGCCGATGTTCTGACCCTCACGGAGCTTGAAGTTTGCAATCGACTTCTTGGCCTTGGTGACCATGGGCTTCTGGCCAGCGATGGTCGTCAGCTCGTTGATCGCCATTTCAAACGCCTTGGCGTTGTCCTTGCAATCGCCCAGGCCCATGTTGATCACGATCTTGTCCAGCTTCGGGATCTCCATGACGTTCTTGTAGCCGAACTTCTGCTGAAGAGCAGGAACAGCCTCGGCCAGATACTTTTCCTTAATACGGGTAGCCATCAGACTTTTCCTCCTTCTCAGTCAATATCGGCGCCGCACTTCTTGCAGACGCGGACCATCGTGCGGTTCTTCTTGCCGTTGGCATCCACAGCCACGTTCACCTTGTGGGAAACGCGGGTGGGCTTGCCGCACTTGGGGCAAATCAGCATCACGTTGCTGGCGTCGATGGGAGCTTCCTTATGGACGATCCCGCCGGGCTGCATGGCGTTGCGCGCCTTCTGGTGGCGAGTCACCATGTTCACGCCTTCGACGATGACCTTGCCGGTCTTGGGGAAGGCGACGGTGATCTTGCCCTTCGTGTTCTTATCCTTGCCGGTGATGACCATCACCTGATCATTCTTGCGAACGTGCATCTCTTCCGCCTCCTTACAGAACTTCGGGAGCCAGGGAGACGATCTTCATGAAGTCCTTCTCGCGCAGCTCACGGGCAACGGGTCCAAAGATACGGGTTCCGCGCGGCAGCTTCGCATCGTTGATGATAACGGCAGCGTTGTCATCAAACTTGATGTAAGAGCCGTCGGGACGCCGCTTGTTCTTGCGCATACGGACGATAACCGCCTTCACGACGTCGCCCTTCTTCACGGTGCCGCCGGGGGTCGCGGTCTTGACGCTGGCCACGATGACATCACCGATGGAACCGTCACGCCGGAAAGAACCGCCCAGCACGCGGATGCACATGATTTCCTTGGCGCCGGAGTTATCGGCGACCTTAAGCCGGGTTTGCGGCTGAATCATAGGGTTTTTCCTCCTTACATGACAGCGGGATTACTTGGCCTTCTCGATGATCTCGACCAGGCGCCAGCGCTTGTCGTGGGACAGCGGACGAGTTTCCATCACGCGGATGGTATCGCCGACGCCGCACTCATTGTTTTCGTCATGAACCTTGAGCTTCGAGGTCTGGTTCATGATCTTGCCGTACAGGGGATGACGGACGCGCGTCTTGATCTGAATGGTGACGGTCTTGTCCATCTTGTCGGACACGACGACGCCGATACGGGTCTTGCGCAGTCCGCGCTCCTGAGTGTTGTTCGTTTCAG
>ERZ1035006.1956-NODE-1956-length-12494-cov-29.911327_pt1 | contig 12494 bp, 8 predicted proteins | sample MGYA00520694_ERZ1035006 | MGnify/ENA primary metagenome ERZ1035006 (study PRJEB33766, sample SAMN09781746) | gut metagenome | biome: gut microbiome | host: Homo sapiens | place: Madagascar | study: EMG produced TPA metagenomics assembly of the PRJNA485056 data...
GACAGTACCTATCATATAGACTTTCAGGAATTTTATGATAAAGGGTATCGGGCGGTGTTATTTGACGTGGATAATACTCTGGTAGAACATGATGCGCCAGCCAATAAAAAAGCAATCGCACTGATAAAGCAGTTAAAGTCGATAGGGTATGGTGTTTGCTTTGTATCCAATAATGATGAAGTACGTGTGAAGTCTTTCAATGATCAGGTAGGGGCAACGTACGTATATAAAGCCGGAAAACCATCTGCGAAAGGATACGTTCAGGCGATGAAGAAACTGGGAACCAACCCAACAAATACCCTCTTTGTCGGTGATCAGATCTTTACGGATATCTGGGGTGCGAACAATGCGAAGCTTTACAGTATTTTGGTACAACCGATTGCGAAACACGAGGAGATACAGATTGTGTTAAAACGTATTCCTGAGAAATGGGTTTTGCATAGATATCTGAAAAAACATACATTGCAGACTGGCAAGTAAATAAATTTCTGAATTATATACAAAAAGAAAAAGACGCGGAATGCGTCTTTTTCTTTGGGTTAAAATATATTTATCAGTAAAATAATTAAGCAAGCTTGTTAACAGCAAGTGTTAAACGGGAAATCTTTCTAGATGCATTGTTCTTGTGGTAGATTCCCTTTGAAGCAGCCTTGCTGATCTCAGATGTAGCAACCTGAAGTGCAGCTTCAGCAGCAACCTTATCGTTTGCCTCAACAGCAGCCTCAACCTTCTTAACTAAAGTCTTAATCTTAGACTTGACCATTTTGTTTCTTAAAGTCTTTGTCTCGATAACAAGAATTCTCTTCTTTGCGGATTTGATATTAGCCAAACCAGACACCTCCATAAAATTATAATAATAGTAAGTTTATATAATTATCACTTTGGTCAAGACACGAACAATCCGTCCACACCACTAGACAGATTGGACCAGTGAAAATTTCTAATTGTGTTCGCACACAAACCATAGAATAGCAAAAAGCCATTTTCCTGTCAATACTTTTTGGCGAAAATCTTAGTAAAATCAGATTTTTTATTGCATGTTACATGGCAGAATAATCTTTGATCATTTTGTCATAATCTTCGATCGGCATAGGCTTTGCAAACAGGAAGCCTTGACCAATCTCGCAATTGATGGAACTGAGCATCTCAAGCTGTTCGACAGTTTCAATACCCTCACTGACAACACGGATATCAAGTGTGTGCGCCATCTCGATAATACTGCGCAGAATGCTGACTGCGTTTTTATCGTTTGTTGTTGACCGGGATAAGAAATCGTGGTCAAGCTTGATGACATCGATTGGCAGATCCTTGAGGAGTGTAAGGGAAGAGTAACCGGTGCCAAAGTCGTCCATGTTGATGATGAAATCCATGGACTTCAGTTTGTTCAGTACATCAATCATCTGTGAGTAATTCTCGGAGAAAATGCTCTCCGTAATCTCGAATTCAAGATAATGATGTGGAATATAGTATCGTTCTACAATCTCCTGTACCTTTGAAAGGAAATCCGGATGCGCCAGTGTCACCCTGGATAAGTTTACAGAGAACGGAATGACATAGATATCGGAATCCAGATATCTTCGGATAGATTTACATGCCTGTTCAAGCATAAAGCAGTCAATCTGGTAGATAAATCCGTTCTTTTCAAAGGAAGGAATAAATGCTGCAGGTTCCAGGAATCCCTTGGAAGGCGACATCCAACGTACCAGCAGCTCGCCGCCAATCAGACTCTTTGATGCGATATCGTATTTTGGCTGTACATATGCGCAGAATTCGTTGTTCTCAAGTGCACCATGGATACTGTTTTCAAGCTGCGCATCGTTTAATACCTTCTTATGGTACTCGTCGTCGTAGAACGCGTAAGAGACACCGGTTGAAGCATCAATCGACTTGCCGGCCATCATTGCACGGTCAACTAAGCGGTTAATGCTGTAGCTGTGCATGGTTTCATCGATAATCAGGATTCCGGTTGTAAAGTCTACAACGAAACGATCCTGGATAGCAAGGCATGCGTCATGGACTTCTGCCTTGAGGTTATTGAAGATAGACATAAACTGATCTTCTGCTTTGTAATGAATCAGCATAATGTAGGTATCACTAATCACACGGGCGAAGGTCTCGCCTTCCTGCATATATTTGCTTAATACATCAGCAACGGCTTTCAATGTCTGGTCACCGACATTGTGTCCGTAGGTTTCATTGATGTATTTGAAGTTCTTGATGTTAAAATAGAACATTACATAATCGGTATTCGGATTGTCGTTTAAAATTGTCTGGGCATCGACCTTGAATTTCTCGAAGTTTCCATATCCGGTAATAATATCACGATAAGAAGCTTCGGCAATCCGTTTTTCAATGTTGATGTTCTGCTCTAGTTCCTTGCGAAGCTGCTCTGCCTTTGTCTCTTTGTGCGTAGAAGTAGATATCAGGAATGTGTGGCTGCCGGAACTCCAGCTGATCGTTGTCATATGAACGTCTAGTGGTTCATCCAGCGTCCGGTTGTGTTTGATACAGCCAACCGTTGGATTGTTGTCCGAGATTTTATGTACCGGGCAATCACGGCATGGTGCACTTTCCTGATGCATGCAGGAGTAACATTTGCTGTTTAAGGCAAGCTTCGGGAAGTATTCACGTGCACATTCATTGAAATACATGACATCGTAGGAATCCTTATCTACAACAATCATCGGATTTTGTACAAGACCAAATGCCTTGATTGTGTCATCCCGTAACTGCGACATAGAACGATTTGACTGTTTGGTTTTGATTGCTTCTCCCAATAACCGAAAAATCTGTTTAAAAGCTGTCAGTGTCTGACCGGTCCATGTGATATCCTTATTCATGGAATAAAAGCAGATAAAACCAATACATTTGCCATTCGTGTTGATATCGCATTGCATGAATTTCCGAATCCCTTCTGCGTATGGATTCATACTTGCGGTATTGGTCTTGATCAGAGATGTATCAGAGGAATAAGTAATGCCGTCTGTGCCCATCGCAGATAATTCTTCCAGAATTGCCGACGGAGTATGCTGGCGAATTGCCATATCATTTGCGATACCTTTTTTGCACCATTGATGTGTGCAGTCTACAAAATTCCGGTTGTAGCCGTACTCCCAGATACAGATCTTGTCGATGTCAAAATGGTCTCCCACAATACTCATTGCCTGTTCGATTGCGCTATAGGTGTTGGTGCTTGTAAACAGGGTGGAAAGCAGGGAATCAAGGATGGAACCGGACTCGTCTGTACGTGCAGCCGGTTCGGAACGGTCATTTTCGTATTTGCCACGTTCCATGTCATCTGCATAGAAGAAATATCCGTTCTTGCCATTCAGCTTTGCCTGATACAGCGCGGTATCCGCATTTTCCAACAGGACGTTGTAAGGAATCTGCTGGTTGGTAGCTGCGATACCGATACTGAGAGTTACTTTGCAGTCATCGCAATACAATTCACGCAGCCGGTCGGCAATCATGGTCGCTTTTTCACTTGCGAGCTGCGTATCCAATACATTGGATAAAAATACACAGAATTCATCACCGCCGAGACGACCGGCGATTCCGTAATCACCTTTAAATTCCTGTAGAGTTTTGCCAATATCGACGATGACCTCATCGCCCTTTAAATGTCCAAAGGTATCGTTGATTTTTTTGAAATCATCTATGTCAATCAGCATCAGGACCTGATAGCTGTTTCCATTTAATTCACGCAGAGAAGCCTGGATTTTGCTCTCTGTAGTGGCTTTGTTATAAAGTCCGGTCATCTGATCAGTCTCTGCACGAATCAGAAGCTTTTGCTGTTCTACCTTCTGCGCATGGATGTTTCGGAGCAGACCAACGACACGAAGCGGCGTTCCCTCTTCATCATAAATAGTTGAAAATGTGGAGAAATACCATTGGAATCCACCGTTTTTGGTATTCAGTTTAAATTCTGTGGAATGATATTCTGTGCCTGCTTTTGCCAGATAGAACAATTCCTCGATTGCAGACTGTGTGTCATAGGAGACGAGTCCCATCTTGAGCATATTCTCGGTTGGATTCTCAATTACAGATTCACCTTCAAAAATATGGTTGAATTTCTCGGCAAATGTAATCGTGTCAGTTGCGATATCGTATTCGTAAGGAAGTTCCTCGGAGATATCAGAGATAATCAGATATTTCTGCTCTTCCAGCATTGCTTTCGTTTCGGCAATTTTCAGATTTGTGATATCGGACATAACGAGATTGACAACCGGAAATCCCTGCTCTTCGGAACCGGAACGTGCGATGACGGCATTAACCCATTTGACACTGCCATCTGCACACTGGATGCGGAAGTTCATAATCTTTGAATTTTCTTCATTTTCGGTCAAATCTGCCAGTGCTTCGATCACAAGAGAGAGATCTTCACTGAGTACAATCTGCAACGTGCTTTTGCCATATTTTTCTTTGTATTCATGTTCGGAGTATCCACACATGTCATAGAAGAAATTATTCGCCCAAAGAAGTGACAGATTGTTGTCGAGCAGATGCTTGCTCACACCGCTTGGAACTGTATTTGCGAAGATTTCCAGATCAGTCTTGGCGCGGACCGTTTCATTTGCCGCATGCTCCAGATTTGTGATATCGGTAAATACGCACTGCAGCACATCACGGCCGTCATTTAAGGAAAAGGCCTGTCCGTTGCACAAGACTGTCAGAATCGCACCGCTTTTCGTTACAATCCGATGTTGGACACTAATCAGATTCGAGATACTCAACTGATAATTGATAGAGGCAATTACTTCCGTAAAATCCTCTACATATAACAAATTATCCAGGGTACAGATCTTCTTTGACAATTCGCGCGGAGAATATCCGGTCATAGTACAAAGTCCCTGGTCAAAATCCAAAATATTGTATGGCGCATCTGTCTCCAAGACAAATGTAGCCACGTCATTTCCATTTACAAAATTACCTGATGCCATTATCGCCCCACCACCTCATGCTGTATAAAAAACTACTATATATTATAGTGGAAAACAGCATATGACGCAAGGTAAAAATCAAGAGTAATTCTAGTGATATTGGACGTATTTGCAAAATGGTTTCTTTACTTTGCAGGGCGGAAATGGTAAAATAAATAAGCTTATAGATTTTTAGAAGAATACAGGAAAAGATAATAATCGGTTATTATGAAAAGAGAAGAATATAGAAAGTTTCAATGGCTTGCCAGTTGTTGTATTGCAGTATTTATTATGAGTTTTGCGATATGTCTGCTTGCGTTCAACCGGAGTGTGTACCGGATGTCTGCTGTGGATTATCGGAATGGAGCCACAGTGGAAATCAGCAAGGCAGAAGCGGAGCTTTATTATGGACAGATTGCGGATTCGTATTGCCGTTTTTTTACGGGTAAATACAGGATAGCAGGCTATGAATTGTCAGAAACCAATGTGCATCAGCTGAATCGGTTGAAGGGATATTACCGGTTTGCATGGATTTTGTCGATTGCTTCCATGGTGGGAATTGTATATAGTTTTCGCCGATTATGGCGCAGGAGAGAGACGATGCCGTGTTATTACGGAAGTGCAGGGGGAGCATGCCTGGTGGCGTTGTTGTTGCTGCGGATCGTGACATCGAAAAGAGAAGTTTATGCGGGAGTGCGTAATATGATATTCCGGGGTGATTACAGCTATTTCTCAATCGGGGATGTTCTGTGTAAGATTCTGCCGGAGACTTTTGCGCGAAATATGGCACTTTTATATCTCGGCATAGTTGCAGCGGAGATATTTGTATTTGTGATGATTCGTGTGGGAATCCGTCTGGCAGGACGACCACACCGGTATTAGATCTAGAGAAGGATATTTTAAGGAGGGTTACAAAATATGAACAAACGATTGGAAGACTGGGTAAACTGGATTTTGTACGATGAATTGAAAAATGGGGTAATCAATGCACCGAAGCATCTGCTCGGAAACCATGACTACGGAGACGGACAGGTCATTACGGTATATCGTCCATATGCCGAGAAAGTCAGTGTTGTGTCACCGACGGGCAAGAACCGCGAGGAGATGGAATGTCTGGCAGAAGGTTTTTATGGTTATTACAGTGCAAAGAAGAAATATAAGGGAACCAAATACCGGATTGAGACGACATATCAGGATGGTTCGACCGTTGTAACTGCAGATGCGTATGCATTTGATTCGCAGATTACAGAATTCGATACGTATCTTTTTGCTGAGGGTAAGTTCTACGATATCTATGAGAAGTTCGGCGCACATCCGATGACAATCGATGGTGTGAAGGGAACTTACTTCGCAGTGTGGGCACCACATGCAAGACGTGTCAGTGTCGTTGGTGATTTCAATATGTGGGATGGCGCGTTGAATCCGATGCAGATGATGCAGACATCAGGCATTTATGAGCTGTTTATCCCGGATGTTGCACCGGGAGCTGTTTACAAATATCAGATACTGACAAGAGAAGGAGAAATCTTATATAAGGCAGATCCATATGGAAACCAGTGTCAGGTAAGACCGGACAATGCGAATGTTGTTGCAGATCTGGTAGGATACAAGTGGAAGGATACAGATTGGATTGAGAACCGGAAGCATCAGACCCGTGAGACAGAACTTAAAAAGCCGATGGCAATCTACGAGTGCCACCTTGGTTCATGGAAGAAGAAAATCGAGGATTCGGATTTTGGCTTTTATACATATCGTGAGCTTGCGAAGATGCTCTGCGATTATGTAAAGAAGATGGGATATACGCATGTGGAGCTGATGGGTATTGCAGAGTATCCGTTTGATGGTTCATGGGGGTATCAGGTAACGAATTATTATGCACCGACCAGCCGTTATGGTTCGCCGGATGATTTCATGTATTTTGTGGATCACATGCATGCAAATGGCATCGGCGTGATTTTAGACTGGGTACCGGCACATTTCCCAAGAGATGCACACGGACTCGGAAGATTTGATGGTATGCCGCTTTATGAGCATCCGGATCCAAGACGTGGCGAACATCCGGACTGGGGAACCTATATTTTTGATTTCGGAAGAAATGAGGTATCAAACTTTTTAACTGCAAATGCATTGTTCTGGGTGGAGAAGTTCCATGTAGATGCATTGCGTGTGGATGCGGTTGCTTCTATGCTGTATCTGGATTATGGAAAGCAGGATGGACAGTGGCTGCCGAACAAAGATGGTGGAAATGAAAACTACGATGCAATCGAACTGCTTCGTAAGATCAATACCGTTATGGAAGAAAGAAATCCGGGCGCATTCCTGATTGCGGAAGAGTCCACAGCATGGGCTGGTGTCACAGCGCCGGCAAGCATGAAGGGACTTGGTTTCCTGTACAAGTGGAATATGGGATGGATGAATGACTTCCTAGAGTATATGAAGATGGATCCATATTTCCGTTCATTCAACCACAACCGTCTGACATTCAGTTTGTCATATACATATGCAGAGAATTACGTGCTCGTGATCTCGCACGATGAGGTCGTGCATTTGAAATGCTCGATGCTCAACAAGATGCCGGGCTTTGAGGTGGACAAGTTTGCAAATCTGCGTACAGCATATGGATTTATGTATGGACATCCTGGCAAGAAACTTTTGTTCATGGGTCAGGAGTTCGGACAGCTTCGTGAGTGGAGCGAGGCAAGAAGCCTTGACTGGTTCTTATTAGAGCAGCCGTTGCATAAGAAGATGCAGAAATGGGTGGCAGATCTAAACCATATGTATACAACTTATGATGCATGTTATTATAACGACAATGATCAGATGGGATTTGAGTGGACAAAGGTTGATGATGCGAATACAAGTATTATCGCATTTGTGCGTCGTGGAAAGACCGCGAAGGATCAGTTGTTGTTCGTATGTAACTTTGTTCCGGTTGAGCGCAAGGATTACTGGATTGGTGTTCCATGCCTGACAGAATACGAGGAGATTATCAATTCCGATGCGAAAATCTACGGCGGTTCCGGCACAAAGAATGGCAAGGTTAAGGCATTTGAAGAGAAGTGTGACCGTATGCCGTATGCAATCAGCATTGATATCGCACCACTTTCCATGATGGTGTTCAAGTATGATTATGTAGACAAGAATACAGTTGTTGCAGACGCGCCGGCAGTGGCAGCAATCGAGAAGAAGCCGGCTGCGAAGAAATCTTCTGCAAAGTCAGGTGCAGCGGAAAAAACGGCTGTAACAAAATCTTCCTCTGAGAAGAAGTCAGTAGAAAAAAAGACAACAAAGTAATGGAAGTAAATTATGAGTAAGAAAAAGGCAGTTAAGAGAAGAAAAGGTGGATTTGTATATGCTGTCAGGAATATAGTATTATTCCTTGCTGCGTTCACACTGTTGATGGTTCTTGGGTTGACAGGAATCTATATCTATGTTAAACATGATGTGAATCCCCACCTGTTGACGGAAAGTGAGGCTGCATCTCTTTCAGATGTAGATTGTATCATCATTCTTGGGGCATCTGTAAAGAATGGAGATACACCGAGTCCGATGCTGCGGGATCGATTAGATGAGGGGATTGCACTTTATAAGGCAGGATGTGCACCGAAGATACTGATGAGTGGGGATCATGGCAGCCAGTATTACAATGAGGTTAGCGTCATGAAAAAATATGCAATCGAACAGGGTGTGCCGTCTGAGGATATCTTTCTTGATCATGCCGGATTTTCTACTTATGAGAGTATGTATCGAGCCAGAGCAATCTTCAGTGCGGAAAAAGTTGTGATTGTAACACAGAAATATCACCTGACACGTGCGGTCTATAATGCTAAGAACCTCGGTATGGATGCGTATGGTGTTGCTGCAAAGCCGGTTAAATATGGTGGGCAGACAATTCGGAACATCCGCGAGTATCTGGCAATCAGCAAAGATTTTATAATGACGTTTATCAAACCGGAGCCGACTGTACTTGGTAACCCGATTTCCTTAGATGGAAGCGGGGATGTTACCAACGGCGCAGATTAACATAGACACAAAACAAGAGGAGGAGCGAAGAGCGTGAAGATGATTTCATTGGAAGAAGAATTGAAGGGCAATGCGTACCCGGGCAGAGGTATCGTGATCGGAAAGTCACAGGATGGCAAGAAAGCGGTAACTGCATATTTCATTATGGGACGCAGCGTGAATTCACGGAACCGTGTATTTACAGAGACAGAGGATGGCATAAGAACAGAGGCAGCAGATCCTTCCAAGCTGACAGATCCACATCTGATTATCTATGCACCGGTGCGTGTATTAGGAAATAAGACAATTGTGACAAATGGAGATCAGACCGATACGATTTATGAGCTGATGGATAAGCAGCAGACATTTGAGCAGTCTTTACGCACGAGAGAATATGAGGATGATGCGCCGAATTATACGCCACGTATTTCCGGCATTATGCATGTGGAAAATGGTTCGTATAATTATGCAATGTCAATCTTAAAATCCGCAGACGGAAATCCGGATTGTTGTGAGAGATTTACATTTTCTTATACGAATCCACTTCCGGGAACCGGACATTTCATTCACACTTATATGGGTGATGGCAATCCACTTCCAAGCTTTGAGGGTGAGCCGAAGCTGGTTGCAATCCCGGATGATATGGATGCATTTACCGATATGCTGTGGAATTCTTTGAATGAGGATAACAAGGTATCTTTGTTCGTTCGCTATATCGATATCGAGACAGGTAAGGCAACATCAAAGATTATCAATAAATACGACAGAGTCTAAGAAAGCGGAGGATGAAAAATCATGGCAAACGAAATTATGCTTAAGTATGGATGTAACCCGAATCAGAAACCATCCCGTATATACATGGAGGATGGAAGCGAGCTTCCGGTCAAGGTGATCAATGGCAAGCCGGGCTATATCAACTTTTTGGATGCATTTAACGGCTGGCAGCTTGTAAAGGAGCTGAAAGAAGCAACCGGACTTCCGGCAGCAACTTCTTTCAAGCATGTATCTCCGGCAGGTGCGGCTGTGGGACTTCCGCTTGACGATACATTGGCAAAGATCTATTGGGTAGACGATCTCGGCGAGCTTTCACCACTGGCATGTGCCTACGCGAGAGCAAGAGGTGCCGATCGTATGTCTTCGTTCGGTGATTTCATTGCACTTTCCGATGTGTGTGATAAGGATACAGCAAGACTGATCAAACGAGAGGTATCCGATGGTGTAATTGCACCGGGTTATACAGACGAGGCAATCGAGCTTCTGATGCAGAAGAAAAAGGGTAATTACAATATTATTCAGATCGATCCTTCGTATGTACCGGCTCCAATCGAACATAAGCAGGTATATGGCATCACATTTGAGCAGGGAAGAAATGAGCTTCCGATTAACGATGAACTTTTATCAAACATTGTGACAAAGAACAAGGATCTTCCGGAATCTGCAAAGAACGATATGAAGATCGCCTTGATCACACTGAAATATACACAGTCAAACTCTGTATGCTATGTAAAAAACGGTCAGGCAATCGGTATCGGTGCCGGACAGCAGTCCCGTGTACACTGTACAAGACTTGCCGGACAGAAGGCAGATAACTGGTATCTGCGTCAGGCACCACAGGTTTTGAATCTGCAGTTTGTAGATTCCCTTGGACGTGCGGATCGTGACAATGCAATCGATGTTTACATCGGTGATGAGTATGAGGATGTGCTTCGCGAGGGTGAATGGCAGAAGCGTTTCAAGGTAAAACCACCGGTATTTACACGTGAGGAGAAGCGTGCATGGCTCGATGGAAACACCGACGTAACACTTGGTTCCGATGCATTCTTCCCATTCTCTGATAATGTAGAGCGTGCAAAGAAGAGCGGTGTGAAGTATATCGCACAGCCGGGTGGTTCTGTACGTGATGATCTCGTGATTGAGTGTGCAGACAAGTACGATATGGTTATGTCATTTACGGGAATCCGTCTGTTCCATCACTAATCGGATGCTGTAAAGCAGAATAATTACAGAAAGAAAATTGTGAATCCGCAAGGCCAGAAATGGCTTTGCGGATTTTTGCACAATAAGCGGCATACAAAAGGGAGAAAAATATTGTAAAAACCAATAGAAATCTCATTTGACATATGACGGAATATCCGATATAATTCAAGCATGTATGCTCGGAAGAAGTCTGGGCTAGTATTTCGTGAAAGAAAGGAAAAGAAAGATGGCTGAGAAGAAGAATCTGTTGACAAGAGAAGGTCTTCGTAAATTAGAGGACGAGTTGCAGGATTTAAAGGTAAATAGACGTCAGGAAATTGCTCAGAAGATTAAGGAAGCAAGAGAGCAGGGAGACTTGTCCGAGAACGCCGAGTACGATGCAGCAAAGGACGAGCAGAGAGATATCGAGGCTCGTATCGAAGAGATTGAGAAAATCCTTAAATATGCAGAGGTTGCGGACGAGGAAGAAGTTGAACAGGGTGTTGTAAACTTCGGTTCAGAAGTATCTATTTTGGATATTGGTCTGGATGAAGTGAATACATTTAAGATTGTAGGTTCTACGGAGTCAAATATTCTGGAGGGTAAGCTTTCTAATGAGTCTCCGCTTGGCATGGCTATTTTGAAGAGACGTGTAGGAGAGACGGTAACAGTTGAAGCACCGGAAGGTAACTTTGACTTCCGTATTTTGGATATTCGATAAGAAAGAGAGATTGGAACAGTGGCAGAGAATAAGCAGCAGGATACAAACAAGCTGTTGCAGGTGCGCCGTGATAAGCTCGCGGAACTGCAGGCAGCAGGGAAGGACCCTTTTGAGATTACAAAGTATGATGTGACACATCACAGCTTGGATGTAAAAGAACAGTATGTAGCGCATGAAGCTGAACTTCTGGCAGGAAGACCGGCGCCTGTAGTGGAAGGCCTGGATGATGAGCAGAAGAAAGAAGTCCTGACAAACGATTACAATGAGAGAAGAGCAATTATGGATGCTTCTCCGATTCATGTGACAATTGCTGGACGTATGATGTTTAAGCGTGTCATGGGTAAAGCATCGTTCTGCAACATTCAGGATTTGAAGGGAAATATTCAGGTTTATGTTGCAAGGGACCAGATCGGTGAAGACAGCTATGCTGATTTTAAGAAATCAGATATCGGTGATATCTATGGCGTGAAGGGATATGCATTCCGTACCAAGACAGGTGAGCTTTCTATTCATGCAGAGGAGATGACACTTCTGTCGAAGTCTTTGCAGATTCTTCCGGAGAAGTTCCATGGACTGACAGATACGGATGTACGTTATCGTCAGAGATACGTGGATCTGATCATGAATCAGGAGAGTAAAGAAGTATTTATCAAGCGTTCACAGATTCTGAAGGAGATTCGTAATTTCCTTGCAGGTCGTGATTTCATGGAAGTTGAGACACCAATGCTCGTTTCGAATGCCGGTGGTGCCGCAGCGAGACCATTTGAGACACATTACAATGCGTTAAATGAGGATGTAAAGCTTCGTATTTCTCTGGAATTATATCTGAAGAGATTGATCGTGGGCGGACTGGAAAGAGTGTTCGAGATTGGGCGTGTATTCCGTAATGAGGGTGT
>ERZ1035006.1957-NODE-1957-length-12488-cov-4.346417_pt1 | contig 12488 bp, 5 predicted proteins | sample MGYA00520694_ERZ1035006 | MGnify/ENA primary metagenome ERZ1035006 (study PRJEB33766, sample SAMN09781746) | gut metagenome | biome: gut microbiome | host: Homo sapiens | place: Madagascar | study: EMG produced TPA metagenomics assembly of the PRJNA485056 data...
AGCAGTGGAATCGGATCTGCATTTCTGCTGACTGATAATCCGAGAGGTCGAGGGTAACCTTGGTATATTTGCCCGCAAACGATGCGTCTTCGTCTGTACAAGCATTGAAAATAGGTGTCCATGACTTTCCGTTGTCTTTGCTTACTTCCACATTATAATACTGTGGGTTTGTGGGTTTCTTTCCTGCAGCCGTTGTACGAGAATAGAAGCTCAGCGTCTTGCCATAAGCGAAGGTCTTAGATGTGAAATATTCATCTTGGTGAATATCCTTCCATGCGGAATAAACCGTAGCAGCATAGCTTCCCTCGTATGGTCGGTAAAAGCCCTTGTTTGGGTCGCCTTTCTCCCATCTCCATCCACGATCGCCCGAAGTGGTGATACCCCAGCCATTGGGATTCTCTGTATTCTCAAAATCATCGTTGAGGAGTGTCTCGCCAGCCGAAGCCGCAGTCCAAGACAAATGGATGCCGTCGTCTTGTACACTTCCTGTCAGTTGCGATGGAGCCGTTACGATGTTTGACAACTGGGTGATGGTCAGTGTTGCCTCCGTGCTGGCAGTCTTCACCATGATGGTAGCCGTTCTGTTTCGTGGCTCATTGTTCTCACTGTTTGTAGTGAAGGTGACCTCTGCATTTCCTGTACCCTCAGTCTGGCTCAAGGTAATCCATGTAGGAAGGTTCTCTAAAGTCCAAGTCTCGTCAGAGGAGATGGTTACTGTAGCCGAACTCTGTGCGCCTCCAGCCAAGGTAATCTCTTTCTTGTTTAGAGAAAGGTGGTTGGTAGATTCGTGCAGATAGAACGAGATGGTGCTTCCGCAAGTAGAAATGTTGCTGATGGCAAAAGGTGCCTCCTTGCCATTGCTATAGAAAGGCTTGGCTGTAGCCTCGCCACCAAAAGCAGTTCTTCCACTCTCGGCACTGAAGAAAGCCTTTGTGATATCACCATCCGATGTCGTTGTTCCGTTAGGACGGAAGATGTACTGTTCGTCGAGTCGGGTAGTTCCATTATAGTTGACGTTGCCTCCAGTGTAGGCAGGGTTGATTCTGTAAATAAGCAGACCCGAACCAGGAAGACTCTTGTCGAAACCTTCCTTTTTGCGGTATTCCACTACGAAGTATTCATCGCTTCCTACTGGTTTGATTTTATAAGCAATGTTTTCTTTGCTGCTGCCACCTACGGGATTCAAGGTGTAGGTACCAGCTTCGGAAATCTCTGGTATCTCGTCAATCCATTTACAGTAGCGATACTTGGTGTAGGCTGTCATGTTTTGTGCTACGAGCTGATTGTCTGACATTAAGTCCCATATTCCTACAGGGTTGAGGCTTCCTGAATCATGATACAGATCGTAGGTGCCCAATGAGTGAGACATCTCATGGCAAAGGACTCCGGTGTTGAGGGCGATGCCTTCGAAGTTTTCATAACCATTAGCCTCGTCGAAAACCATGATGTAGCCCACCAACTTCTTACCTTTTATATAGATAGCCTTTTCATCAGGCAAAGCCAAGTCCTTGCGTTGTGGCCAGAGGATGCCTCGCTTGTTGCTCAGTTCTGATTGTCCGCTGAAGATGATGCACAGGTTATCTATGTAGCCATCGTCGTTCTTGTCGATGTCGGTAGCGTCAGCCACGTCTTTCTCTATATAGTTGGCTATTTCTCTTACCAATGCCTGCATGCGTGCTTCACCCTCGGTGTCTGAGTTGTAGCCAGAGGGACGCAATATGGCATCATACTTCTGGTAGTATGCTCTTTCGTAACGTGTCTTGTAAGACACAATCTTGGTGTCAGTAGTAGCAGGATAGAAGGAACTCTTCCATTCCAGCTGGTTGTAGGAAGCCTGACGGAAATAGTTGTATACCGAGTTGTCGGTAGTGTTGCTGCCGTTGAACAGGTTCTGATAGGTGTCTATCGTATGTTCAAAAATACTGGCATCCTCGTCGGCAAAGCGCACAAAGCACACCGTGTTGCCAACGGTTCCTGTGTTCTTGTTGAATGCTCCTGCCTGGAAAGCAAAGAGGAGGCAAAGAATGGTTAGTGCTAATGACTTCTTCATAGTCGTACTTGTTGGATTGAAAAAAGTGCCATACCCATGGGACGTTTCGCCCATGCGATGTGGCACTTTATGAAATAAAATAATTAGAGGGCTACCTTGATAGCCTTGCCGTTGATGCAGACGATGTACAGACCCTTTGCAGCCTGAACATGAGCATTGGCAGAGTTGGCGTGGAAGTTAGCTACCACAGCACCACCCAAGTTGGCTACTGTAACAGCGTCGCCCTGTGAAAGTCCAGAGATAGAAATCTCATTACCTGCTGTGCTTACCTTCACACCCTGAGCTGTTACAGCGTTGATGCCTGTAGAACCTTCTACCTTTGTGACGGTAGTCTTGTAGATGCTTGTGCCAGTAAACTTGCTATATAAAGCAGAACTCATGGTTACATATACAGCATCCTGTGCCGTAAGGAATGTAATTTTACCGTCAGCAACCGTGTAGTCGGTGCCTTCTGTCAGAGCAGTTTTGTCTGACTTGTAAACTGCAAATTGGGTGTTCAAAGTGGCACTTGTCTGTGATGAGAGGTCGAGTACATCACCTACCTTGTAAGATTCTGCAATGACATAGTTGTTCTGTGGTGCATAAGTGAAACCTTTTGCCGTAGTAGTTGCGTCAGGGGCAGGGAGCGTAGCCAATGTGAAGTTATTCTTAGAGATGTTCAAAATCTTCATCTTGGTACTTGGCAGTTTGATTTCTGTTAGCTGGTTACCCACCAGATTAAGTGTTGCATTGCCTGCATCTTGAATACCTGAAGCATCAATGCTTGTCAGCTTGTTGTTGTTAAGACTGAACAAAGGTTTAGATGCCGTATTATTACCTATCTTAACAGAGTTAAGCTCCATGCCAAGGGCATATACAGATTTGATGGTTGGATTGGTGGATAAATCCAATTCTCCAGCAAGTTTGTTCTGTCCAATTCTAAGAGTCTGTAATGCCTGATTTTTGGTGATGTCTATTGCTGTCAAGAGATTATTTGTAATGTCCAAAGTTGTCAATTTGGTACACTTACTGATATCAATGCTTGTCAACTGATTGTTGTTGATGGTCAGCTTCTCCAACTCAGTGTTCTTTGTCAGATCAATGGAAGTCAGTTTGTTGGTATTGGCAGTCAAATCTTTCAAGGCTGTAGCCTTAGTTACATCCAAAGACAATACTTGGGCACCACCATCTACTCTTGATGGACATTCGAAATAAACAATGTTGCCGCCATAGATTTTTACCTTTCCTTCACCTACAACGGTACCCGTTACTTCTTTCATACCAGTTGAATATTTACTATCGTATACAGGTAACTTTTCAGATGTGACTTTCTCTCCATTACCCCAGTCTATCTGTACTGTTCCTTCTACCCCCAGTCCGATAGTAAGAGTTCTGGTGTGACCATCTACCTCTGCTTGCAATTCAATAGCAGGTTCTGTCTGTGCGAAGGCTGTCATTGTACTGATGACAGCCAACAAAAGTGTAAAGAATTTCTTCATACTTGTAGTGTTTTATGTTGATAAATATAAAAGTTTGCGGTCATTTATTTAATGACCTTCTTGATGCTGTTGCCCTGCTTGACAATGTACAAGCCCTGCTTCTGACCCTTCAAGGTGTTGCCTACCTTGACGCCATCAATAGTATATACCTCCTGTGCGGCTGTATTCTGTGTCTGTATGTTTGCAATGCCTGCTGTCTCCTGCTTAGGAGTGGTCACCTTGATGCCGTGGATATAAACCTCTTTATTTGTGATGTTGCGGAAGTATGCATATACAGGTTTGTCTGACTTAATTGTAATTTCGTTGTAGCCATTTGTTTGTTTTTCAAGGCCTGTAACCGTGGTGTTGCCTGCACCTGCAAACTTGTTGAACATGCTATATGCTTTGCGCACTTCATAATCACCGAACATAGTGCCTGCTTTGTCTGTGCTTAAAAGTTGGCAGTAGATGGATCCCGAGCATGAAACATTTATGCTGAATGTAGAGCATGATGGCAGGCAAAGAACAATTCCACCACCATTTGGTGAATTTGATGCACTTGCTGCAGGTAAGATGATAGCTCCTTTCTTGTAACCATCTGCACCCAACTCGCCGCCTTTTCCGTATCCAATCGCATCTGGTTCAACTGTAGTTTGAGGATATGTTGGTATTTGGTCAGCATAAACCATCTGGATGATTTTGCCTTCAGGGTCTACTTTGTAGTCTTCTTCATTGCAGACACCAACGTACTGGTCAACGATCTCCTGGTTGTTGAACCACAACCAGCCATTTTCGTCGACTACTGAAGCAGGGAAAAGATTGTACTCCTGTGCTTGAACTCCGATTGCGCTGAGTAACAGCGCCCATGCTAAGTAAATTTTTCTCATAAAGATGATGTTTTTTTGTTAAGGAATGTTCTTTCGTCAGCATCTTGTTGACGAAAGAACTATTATCCGTTGTTTGTATTGAGTGTTTTGTTGCTACTTCTGAAGTTTCGTATGTACGGAAGTTATAGAAGTTAAAGAAGTTATCACTCCCTTCGGTCGTTAGAAGTTATAGCCAACAGCCTTTTTGGTTGAAGATCTATCTGTAAAGCATATGGCTTTAACTTCTCTAACTTCTTTAAATTCTTTAACTTTCCCATTTTCGAAAGTTGAGTTCTTTATTGTTCTGTCCAGTCTGGGTTCTGGGCAATGCCGTGATACTTGATCTCGCTCCAAGGAATGGGCAGATAGTATTGTTTCTTGTCGAAGACTCTCACACGTTTAGGGAAGCGGTTTACGTTGCTGATGGTGTACTTGGTGTTTACCACCTCGTTGTTTACCACAGTTACATCGACACGCATACCCTTCAGAGGATTGGTCTCGCCGTTCATCTTCTGCTCTGCCACACCCCATCTGAAGAGATCCCAGTAGGTGGTTTCCTCGAAGGCCATTTCCACACGACGCTCGTTCTTGATGTCGTCGAGTGTTGGATTCTCAATGTCTGGCATGTGAACACGCTGACGGGTCTTGTTGACATACTCCTTTGCCAAGTCTGTGTTTCCTAAGTCGTAGCAAACCTCTGCGTAGTCGAGCAGTGCCTCTGCAAATCGCCAGATGATGAAATTCTGCTTGCTGGCATAAGTATCGTTGTTGTCGATAGTCTGGCTTGGATCAACAAACTTGCCCATGTAATAACCAGTCAAGGTTACGGCAGCCGACGTAGAAGTACCATAAGGTGTAAGGTCGACACCGGCAGTACGGTTGGTGTAATGAATGTCCATCACGTGGTTGCGGTAGGTACATCCATCATACAGAATGTTGGCATAGAAACGATAGTCTCTGTTGTCGTATGGATGCTGTGCATCGTAGGTCTTGCCAGGCTGCATGCCATACTCGTCCACATGGTTCTGGGTAGGAGTGTAGGCTGCTGTCGTACCTGTAAAGAAAGGAGAAGCTGCGTCTCTATCGAGCTTATGACCAAACTTGTTGGCAAAGTCGCCATCATCAGAATGCTGTACCTCGAAGATAGACTCCTGTGAGTTCTTGGTCAGGAAGATTTTGCGATAGGCATCGCGAATATCGTCCTGTGTGGTGGCAGAGATAGGGATGAGGCTGTACTGGTTCAGAGCGAAGAGGTCTTCGTAAGCCTTCTTGGCCTTCTCCAGCATGACGTGTGACTGGTCGTCGGAAAAACCTAAGTAGGTAAGTTCCTCACCCTTGTTCTGGAATACCTTACTGGCAGCCCAGAGGTAAGTTTTCGCCTTTAGCATGATAGCTGCACCCTTGGTGGCGCGACCTGTCTCGGTAGTGGCGTGAGCCTGGGGAAGATACTTGGCAGCCTCGTCGGCCTCAGCCACGATGAAATCTACCATCTGCTGATAGCTTGCACGTGGGAACTTCTCTTCTTTGATAAGCGGATTATAAGTGTGGTCGATGAGGGTTACACCGCCAAACATTCTCCACAGCATATAATAGTAATAGCCTCGCATGAAGTGCGCCTCACCGATGATGCGGTTCTTCTGGTCGCCATTGCTGATATTACCTAAATTTTCCAGCAAGGTGTTGATAGACTGAATCTGAGTGAAGTAGTTGCTCCATACATTGGCAGCCCATTTGGTAATCTCCTGGCTGTTGCCTTTCAGTAAGTCGCCATAGCCGGCATTATAGTAAGAACTCTTACCCACACTAATCTGGTCGCCAAACCAAGGCATATAATATCTTGATTTGCTCTTTACCAGCGAAATGCTGGGAACATAAGTGCTGAAGCCATTGCTCATGCATCTGTACCAAGAGTTCTCGTATTCGTCGAGAAGCTGAGGATTACTCCATACCGACTTCTCGGAAATCTTGTCGAGAGGAGCATCCCTGAACAGGCTGTCGCAACTCGTCAGCACACCGGTGGTGGCTGCGAGTGTAATGATGGTTATGATTCTATTGAATTGTATTTTCATACTTTCTGTGTTCTATATATAATATAATGTGGTCTCGTTAGAAACCTAAGTTGAGAGTTACACCATAAGAGCGCTGGATAGGGTAGCCACGGAGTGACTCTGGGTCCATGCTCTTCAGACTGCTGATGGTGAAGAGGTTGCTTGCCTGCAAAGCGATGCTGAGCGAAGAAAGGCTCATCTTCTTGACGATACTGCCTGGGAAGTTGTAACCGAGGTTAAGCAACTTGAGGCGCACGAAATTACAGTCCTCAATCCAGAATGTAGACTTCTTGCGGTTGTTGTCGTTGGATGTGGCAATCTTCACGCGTGGATATTTGCCAGAAGGATTGCTCTCCGACCAACTGTCGGTAAGGTGATACTTCTGATACTTAGGCAGGGTATTGTTCTCCAATGTATAGTAGTCGGTAATGTTCTGCTTGTATCCAGACTCGCCCTGGAAGATGGCATTGAGGAAGAAACCCTTGTATTGCATTCCGAAACGGAAGCTGAAGTCCATGTCGGGTTGTGAAGAGTTCTTGACGTAAATATAGTCATGAGAGTCGAGAACACCATCCTCGTTCTGGTCGATGTATTTGATGTCACCAGGAGCGATGGTTGCATTACCCTGTCCGTCCTGATCGAGTGGCCAGTTGTCGATTTCTTCCTGACTCTGGAACAGACCTGCTGCCTGATACATCTGCCATACCATGCTGCTGGTTCCCTTACGGCGAAGGTTGGGCAACTGGCTGCTCTCGTCGCCGAAGTCGAGGTATTTGTCGTTGCTCTTTGACAGGTTGATTGACATGTTGTACTTGAACTTGCCGATGGTGTTCTTGTGGCTGATGGTGAAGTCCCAGCCCCATGCCTTCAACTTGCTGAAGTTCTCAGAAGGATAAGCTCCGTCGGTACCTGTCGAAGGAGGGAAGAGATAGTCGGGTGCCGATGTGATCTTGTCGGTCTCGTAACGTACGAAGTAATCGAAAGACACACCGATGCGTCCGTTCCAGAAGCCCATGTCCAAACCGAAGTTATAGTCGTGGGTCTTTCCCCATGACAGATCGGTGTTAGGATAGCTCATGAGGGTGAATCCAGGACGGTAAACACTTGAGGCAGAACCCTTGCTGCCGAAGCTGTAACCATAGTTGGCAGACTCGGTGTAGTTCTTCAGATATGAGTATGCACCCACCAAACCGTCATTACCCAACCATCCAGTAGAGGCTCTCAGCTTGAGGTTGGAGATAACGCCCTGCTTCCAGGCTTTGAAGAATTCCTCATTAGAAACAACCCATGAACCAGAGAATGATGGGAAGAAACCCCATCGGTTGGATGGTGAGAAGTTGGTAGAACCGTCGACACGGAAACTGAACTCAGCAAAGTACTTGTTGGCGTAGCTGTAGTTGAGACGGCCGATGGTAGAGGCACGCTCGTTGATCGTCTCATTACCAGAGAGAGTTGAGCTCTTGGCCACACCCATGGTCTCGGGCACAGAAGTCTTGTCGAGGTTCTTGCCTATCATATACTGATTGTTGAGTCGCTGATAGTTCATGACCAGAGTGGCACCTACGGTATGCTTTGCCGCAAAGGTGTTGTTGTAGTTGATACCAGCCTCATAGAGCTGACTCTTATAGAAACGGTCGGTCTGCTCTAAGGTTGTCTTAGCCTTAGGATAAACCGTATTCTGGTCGATGGCAAATTCTTCTGTAGTGGCATCGTAGGTGTAGAGAGTTACAGGAGTGCTGTATCTCTTTTCTATACGATGGTTGTCATCGAAGGTTCCACGTACATAGGCATTCAGACCCTTTACCCAAGGGATGTCCCATCGCAGGTTGACATTCACAGTACCCATTCTTGACAGATCTTTGATGTATCCGCCCAAGCCACGAAGGTTGATGAGTGGGTTGCTACCATCGATACTTGCCAACTCGCCATTGGTAAACTCGTATACCTGGAGGGGAGAATAGCTGTATGCAGCATCGAGGGTTGTATAGCTGCTGTTCTTGGCGTTAGAGTTGGCGCCCGTATAGTCGACAGACAAGACGAGCCCCTTGGTGAGGGTGGCATCCAGCTTCATAGAGTAGTTGATGCGGTCGCGACCAACACCACTATAGAGACCTTTAGAGTTGGCATAGCCTAACGAGAGATAATATCTTACGTAAGAGTTGCCACCACTTGCTGAAACAGCATGAGTGGTAGAGTAGCCTGTCTTGTCGAGATAGTCTAAGAGGTTGCTGTCGCCATAGACGTTAGGATTGGCGTGTGTACGGATCTCTTCCAACTGCTCCTCAGTATAAGGAGCCAGGGTGCTGGAAGGTGAATTGGCAATAGCCTGGTTGCGAAGCTTGGCAAACTCGTAGGCATTGAGGAATTCAGGCAGTTTGGTAGCTTCCTGGAGGTTGTACTGGCCACGGTAGTTGATGCGCAACTTCTGGTTGCTCTCAGCACGCTTGGTCTGTACGAGAATTACGCCATTGGCAGCACGCGAACCATAAACTGCAGCAGCTGCAGCGTCTTTCAATACGGTGATACTCTCGATGTCATCGGGGTTGAGGTCGGAAAGACGAGTCTCACCATCAGAAGTGGTAGTACCGAATCTTGGTACACCATCGATAACGAGCAAAGGTGCTGAGTTAATACCACGGATATGAAGGGCAGCTTCCTTGGCAGTACTTGGGTCACCCGTAGAAGCCATGACCTGCAGACCAGCCACCTGTCCGGTAAGCGCATTGTCGAGGTTGGCGGTAGGCATCATGAGCAAGTCGTCAGCCTTGATGGTCTCAATAGAACCTGTGATAGACGATTTCTTCTGAAGACCATAACCTATTACGACAAACTCGTCGAGATGCTGAGCGTCTTCTTCCAGTTTCACTTCTATCTGTTTGCCAGACTGAGCACTTACCTCCTTGGTCTTGTAGCCAAGGAAAGAAATGACCAACTTACCCTGATGGGCAGGGATGGAGAAATTACCATCCACATCGGTGCTGGCACCTATCTTGGTGTCTTTCCACCTTACATAGGCACCAGTGACAGGCTCACCAGCCTGGTCGATCACCTTACCCTTGACGAAGTCCTGGGCGTTTGCAAATTGACATACCCACATGAAAGTAAGCATGAGTGCCCACTTCATGTAGTAGTGCAGTGTTTTGTTCTCTCTCATAAAAATATTTATTTTCAAAAATATAACTTGTTCTGGGGAGAATTCGGGGAGAATTCTTTTTGAGGAATTCGGGGAGTTAAAGGAGTTAAGGAGTTAAGACAACAGCTTTACTGCTGAGTATGCCTCCAAAAAGGCTGTTGGCTTTAACTTCTGAGCGAAGCGGTAACTTCTTTAACTCCTTAACTCATTTAAACTTCTGAACTTGCGAAAGTAGAGTTACTTATTGTTCAGCAACTTCTCCATGAGAAGAATCTGATAAGAGTAGAAGTCGCGGATGCTGCCAGTAGCGGTAGCACGATAAGCACGATACTTGTTGAGTACACGCTGCAGGCTTCCTGTCATCAGGGCACCAGTCTCAGCATCGCTGAGCATGCTGCCACCATAATTGATACGTACGAAGCTGTCGGTCATATCGTTGGCATTGCAAATCTGCTGCGACATCTCGAGGTCGTTCAGCCACAACTGGTCGTCGGTGAGACCCTTGGTCTTCTTGCCTGTCTCGGGCTGCAAGCCAGTGCGCTGCATCATCAGATTGATGGCGTTAGACTGCAGAGCCTGCTCGGCATAAGAAAGCTTTCCGCCTACAGGAGCCTTGAAGATCATGTTGGTCAGGTCGTTCATATAACCTTCGATGGTGTAGTTGGCTTTGGCATTTACCATTCCACCTTCCTTGATGCGATAGAGTGCTGTGGGGTTGAACAGTGAAGAAATGGTGCGCTTGCAGATGTTCTTGTTGACATCCAAACTCAGTTCCATCTTGTTCAGCAGGGCATGAGGTGTGAGCCAACTGTCGAAGCTGCGCATCTGTGCAAGCAGCCATGTGAGGGCTTCCTTCTGACGTGCCTTGTTGATGTAGTTCATGCTCTGAGCCTGACCGTCGCCCTGTCTGATCTCAGTATATTCGATGCCACCGATATAAGATGCCACATGGTTGATGTAGCGGGTGTACTGCTTGGTAACCTCACGATAGAGTTTCTCCAAGTCGTCGTATCTCTCGCCCTTCTCCATGGTCCAGTTCTCGAAGTTCTTCATCAGAATCTTCATGTTGCTGATACCATAGTTGCTGGCTTTGATATGGTCGTTTCCAAGGTCCTCGGTCAGGTCGGTTGGGTCTACAGTACCTAAAACCTGCTGAGCGCCAAACTGGAATTTCTTATCGTTGGCTTTTTCGGCAATCCATTTGTTAAGAGTAGCCACTTCCTCCTCAGGAGTATTGGCGCCCTTGATGATTCTGTAACCCCAGTTGATGGCATACTTGTCGTATACACCGATAACAGGAGGAGTAAGACGCACGCCTTTCTCCAAATCGCCAGGCTGGGCGATGTAGTTGTTGCGAGCATAGTCCATGATACTTGGTGTGGTGCCATACTGCTGTGTGAACTTTGGATCTCTCAGCTGCTCTACGTCGAAAGCATAGCTGGCACCCATGTTGTGCATCAGACCCAGGGTATGACCAATCTCGTGGGCTGCTGCGTAACGGATAGACTCGCGCATCACATCATCATCGAAGGTGTTCTTGCGAACTCGCTTGTCTACAGCTGCAGTCTGGATGAATCGCCAGTTGTGCAACAGGGATACGATGTTGTGATACCAGATGACATCGGCAGTGAGAATCTCGCCGGTACGAGGGTCTTTATGACTTGGACCCATGGCGTTGGCAGTAGATGTAACTGCATACTTGAAGCAGTTGTAGCGCATATCGTCTGGATCGAAGTCTGGATCGTTCTTGGGATAGTCTTTAGCAATGATGGCATTCTTGAAACCAGCCTGCTCGAAAGCCTGGTTCCAGTCTTCTATACCCGTCTTGATGGTTTCTCTCCACTTCTCAGGGAAGGCAGAGTCGACATAGAACACGATAGGTTTCTGTGGCTCCACCAGTTCGCCGGCAAAGTACTTGTCCATATCTTCGGGCTTGGGTTGCAGGCGCCATCTGTTGATGTAGGTCTTGCTCTCCACCTTGTCCTTGGAAGAACTGTATATGTTCTTGCTGTTATTGAAGAAACCCACTCGGTTGTCCTGGTATCTCATAGGCATAGGATCCTCGGGCAGGACAAAGAGTGAACGGTGAACCTTCACAGAGTAAGGCTTCTTGATCATACCTGTGGTGTTGAACGACAGGGTGCTCTCTATCTCGATGTTCTTAGGGAAAGTCTTTACGAAGTCGATGCTGGAAGCATCGGCAGAGAAAGTACCCTTGATGGCATTGGCATCGCCGAAGAGTTTAGAAAAAACAGAAACCTCTTTCAGTGGAGAGATGTAAGCCTCGTTGGTACCGAAGAAAGAAGTCACGTCAATAACGACATTGCCATTATTGCGTGCAGCAATCTTGAAACCTTTCATACGAGGATTCAAGAAATTCTTGTCGAAAGAAGCTGCGATAGGGTCGTTCTTGTCAACGACATTGTTACTCTGTATGAGATTGATATATACGTTTCGTTCGTCCTTTGAGAACTGTATGAGCAAAGGAGTGTTGATCATCTGCCCAGCCACAAAATCCTGTGTGTCGCTGGTGGCTGCCATTCTGTTGGCAAGGATATACTGGTGACTGAATGCAGAGTCGGGCAATTCAAAATACAGCTTGCCGCTTTTGCTATTGTAGATGACAGTAAACAAGCCTGTATCTTTCTTTCCGCCCTTGGTGACTTTAGCGTAGTCTGTTTTGGTGGAATCCGACTTAGCAGTCAGCAAGTTAAGGCTCTTTTTCTTGCTCTTGGCTTGGGTGTTCAGTGATGGGGGGGCAAAGCATATACTTACCGCCAATACCAATGTGGATAATCTCATAATAAATGTTTTTTCTTTTCGTTTTATTCTGTACGTTAATTTTTTTAACGGCGCAAAGTTACGTATAAAAAATGAAAAAACAACCATAATAAAGGAAAAAATATCGATTTGTAGTAGAATTAACAAAAAAAG
>ERZ1035006.1959-NODE-1959-length-12475-cov-10.118116_pt1 | contig 12475 bp, 8 predicted proteins | sample MGYA00520694_ERZ1035006 | MGnify/ENA primary metagenome ERZ1035006 (study PRJEB33766, sample SAMN09781746) | gut metagenome | biome: gut microbiome | host: Homo sapiens | place: Madagascar | study: EMG produced TPA metagenomics assembly of the PRJNA485056 data...
CAGCAGCTCTTCTTGAGAAATATCCGGATCTGAAAGTTATCTGCGCACCTACAACCGTTGGTATTGCTGCAGCTGCTAAATACCTTCAGGATAACGGATCTGCTTGCAAACTGACAGGTCTTGGACTTCCGTCTGAGATGGTTGAGTACACAGGTGCTGATGATGAGCATTCCTGCCCATACTTCTATCTGTGGGATATGCAGGGCCTTGGAAAACTTTCCGCTCTGACAACAATCGCTCTGATCAATGGAGATATTACAGGTGCTGTTGATGAAACATTTACAGCTGGAGACCTTGGCGACTACACAATCACAGAAGCTGATGATGGTGGTACAGAAGTTGTTCTTGGTGCTCCTCTTGAGTTCAACCCAGACAACATTGAAGAAATGGCTAAACTGTACTAATCAGACAGTTTGAACAAAGGAAATCGTTTCAGTAGCTTTACAGTTACGAAATAAGATTAAATGGTAAAGAAAAGGCCCTGCCGTGTGCAGGGTCTTTTCGTGCCTTGAAGGGAAATGCGGCATATCTTGCAGAAAGCCTTTGGGGGACACGCTCCAGAGTACATTATCTGCGCGAATGCATTGCATTATGTTCTTTGGTAAGTTCTTCATAGAGCTTCATGGAATCCCAGTGAACGGTTACCGGTGTAAGCATTGCCTTCAGATTTACAGGCTGCAGGTTGTTTACTTTAAAGAAAGCCAGAAATTCATCCAGCATTTCACTGGAAAAGTCTTTCAGAACCATCATTTCTTCCTGGAAATTTTGTCCCAGATTAAATATGGGATTTTTAGAAAATCCAGGAATTTCGAAAAGAAATCCAAGGCTTTCCAGGTACTCCTGCTGCTGCACAATGCGTACGGCAACATGGTGCCTGTTTAAGTATCTGCGAATCAGGCGAAGCCGGTCCTGATCTTTGAAGTTGTATAATAAAATCTGTGCTCCGGGCATGGCGAACCTCCTTTTCGGGTACTGTTCATTTGTTGACAGTACCATTTGTGCTTTGGGTTAATTGCAGGATATCAGGGCGCTTTATAAATACCATAAAAGAGAATAACAGAAAAATTGATTTTCTACAAGAATGCGGTTAAGTGTTTTAGGAACGAAAAAAGTATGATATGATAAATAAAAATGTTTTGCGCTTAAGAATTAATTAGTTTCATTCATAGGAGATTACATGGCAAAGAAAAGAAAACTGAAAATGGAATTCCGCTATTACCAGATGCAGGACGGAAGTCCTATTCTTGCTCTTCTTGGGGAAAAATGGGAGCAGAATTACGGAAGGGACGTGGATTATCTTCACTTTCATAATTATCTGGAAATAGGATTTTGCTACAGCGGAGAGGGCGAGCTGATTCTGGGAGAAGAGAAGGTCCGCTTTGCAGGCAGGAAATTTACTATTATTCCGCCAAATTTTCCCCACACTACCACCAGTGATGTGGGAAATATCAGCAAGTGGGAATATTTGTTTATTGATGTGGAGGGATTCCTTAAGGTGGCGGCAGGAACTCCTTTGCGTGCGGAGAAAATGGTTCAGCGTATTTATTCAAAAGCATTGTGCCTGAAAGAAGCAGAGTACAAAAGCCTGTCGGATAAGGTGATGAAGATTTTGAATATTATGCGGGAGAGCGATGAATTTTACCTGGAGGAGGCAAAGGGCGTTCTTCTTGCCCTTCTTGCGGAGATTGCAAGACTGAACCGTTCAGACGAAGAGGAAAACATGGAGGAGAAGGGGAAAATCACCAACATGATCTCCAGGACCATGGACTATATTTCCCAGTATTACATGGAGGATATCCGGATCGGCGATCTGGCGAAAGCCTGTCACATCAGCGAAACTCATTTTAGGCGTGTATTTACATCTTACATACATATGGGACCCTTGGAATATATCAACAAAGTAAGAATCCAGACCGCCTGCGAGATCCTGAAAAAAACAGATGAGTCTATAGCGGACATTGCCTATAAATGCGGATTTACAACCAATTCCACCTTTAATCGGAATTTCCGTCAGTTAATGGGAATGTCTCCTGCGGAGTGGCGGAAGCGCCCGGAGAATTATGAACAGCAGCTTTTAAAATTTGATATTCATTCAGAGGAAGGATGGTAGAATGTACGATTACAAAATAGTAGAACAGGTGACAAGAAAGAAAAAGAAGCTTTCCGGAGCATTGAAAAAGACAATGGTTTTCTTTGCAGTGGTGTTTGTGGTTATGGGAATCACCATTTCACAGGCCTTTATGCTGGCAGGATTCTGTCTGGCAGGCCTTTATTTCATTTATGGAACTTTTTCCCAGAAGGATTATGAGTACACCCTTGAAAACGAAATGCTCACCATTGATGTGATCTATGGAAACAAATACCGCAGGACAGCCCATGAGCTGGATCTTCGCCAGCTGGAGGTGGTTGCCCCAAACTGGCATCAGGCTGTTGCGAAATACAAAAAGAACGGTGGAACTGAGCATCTGAAAAAGTTTGATTATACCTCTTATGAGGAGAACACACCCTATTACACCATGATCATTAGAGAGGATGGAAATAAGATCAAACTTCTTCTGGATCTTACTGAAGAAATGCTTCATACTATAAAAACCCGATATCCGCAGAAAGTTTTTTTTGCATAAATTAAAAAGAAGAAATGTAAAAAGTTCACAAAAACAGTAAAAAAAGTTTGTGAAAAAGTACAGAAAAATTAATAAAAAGCATACATATTAGTGAAAATAACCCATTTATATTGCCGGCATGGTAGATATACGGTGAAAAATGAACGAAACAAACAAAAAAGGAAAATGTATATAATGGTCGAAAATGCACATTATATGAGCGGTATTGCATACATCATCCAATATACGGATGATATAATACGTTCATAAGAAATACAGAGAAACAATTTTAAGGGAGGATATTTCAATGAAGAAAAAAATGCTTACCGTATTACTCACAGGCGCAATGGTGGCTTCTATGGCTGCAGGAGCAACAGTTGTATCCGCTGAGGATAACGACAACACATTAACCGTATGGGCATGGGACCAGAACTTTAATATCAAGTCCATGCAGATCGCAGGTGATCAGTATGCTGCAGATCATGAGGGATTCTCATTAGATATCATCGAGACATCTTCTGACGACTGCCAGACCAAGCTTACCACAGCTGCTAATGCCGGTGATTACAGCACACTTCCGGACATCGTTCTTATGCAGGATAACAGCTATCAGAAATTCCTGAAAGCTTATCCGGATGCCTTTACAGATCTGAAAGATATTAACATTAACTGGGACGATTTCGGTGCTCTGAAACAGTCTTATTCCATGGTTGACGATACACATTACGGTGTTCCGTTTGATAACGGTGCTGTTATCGCATGCTACCGTACAGACATCCTTGAGGAAGCCGGATATACACTGGATGACCTTACAGATATTACATGGTCCAGATTTATGGAAATCGGTAAAGATCTTCATGAGAAGACAGGCAAATATCTTCTTACCAGCGAAGCAACAGGCGGCGATACCCTTATGATGATGGTTCAGTCCTGCGGAGCAAACTTTGTTAATGATGACGGCGAAGCGTTCATCGTTGGCAATGATACAGCTGAGAAATGTATCGATCTTTACACTGACCTGGTTAAGAACGATGTTGTAAAACTTGTAAACAACTGGGATGAGTACATTGCAACCATCACAAGCGGTGAGGCTGCTGGTATTGTTAATGGTAACTGGATCACAGCTACTCTGATGTCCACAGAGGATCAGAAGGGCTTATGGCAGATCACTACAATGCCGAAAGTTGACGGTGTTGACACAGCTACAAACTATGCAAACAACGGTGGATCTTCCTGGTATATTACAGCTAACTGCAAGAATGTAGAGCTTGCTGAAGATTTCCTTGCAAGCACATTTGGTTCCAGCACAGAGTTCTATGATGCAATCCTTCCGGAAGCAGGTGCTATTTCCTGCTACCTGCCAGCTGGTGAGTCAGATGTTTACAATGAGCCAAACGAGTTCTTTGGCGGACAGCCGATTTTCTCAACAATCGTAGAGTATTCTTCTCATATTCCGGAGTTCACAAAGACTCCATACCACTATGAGGCAAGAGAGTGCGTGAACACAGCTGTTGTAAATATTGTAAACGGAACAGCTAAGGAAGACGCTCTTCAGGAAGCACAGGATACACTGGCATTTAAGATGACTGAGTAATCGTTCCTGAAATAGACGATGAAAGAGTGAATAAGAAGTAATTTGTAAGAAGGCGGGGGACTGCTAGGTGGTCCTCCGTTTCTTATTCAAAGATTCAGGCTTGAAAGGAGGAGTTCCTGTGAATTCCAAGAAAAAAGGTATGACACTGGCCACCAAACAGAAAGCAGCAGGATGGATATTCCTGGCACCGGCTTCTATTATGATCGCCATTATGAGCTTTTATCCAATGGTCCGTGCCTTTATTATTTCCCTGCAGACTGGTGCCGGCGCAAATATGCGTTTCGCAGATCCAATCTTCAGTAACTACAAACGTATTCTTGCAGATAAGGTATTCCAGCAGTCCATTGGAAACACATTTCTGTACCTGATTATTCAGGTTCCGATCATGCTGATTCTGGCTATCCTGCTGGCGCAGATCCTGAATAATAAGGATCTGAAGTTCAAAGGATTTTTCCGTACCTGCGTATTCCTTCCATGTGCAACTTCCCTGGTATCCTATTCCCTGATCTTCCGTTCCATGTTTGCAACAGATGGTCTGATCAACAGTATCCTGATCAAGCTTGGAATCTTAAGTTCAGGATATAACTTTCTGGGAAACTCAGCCAGTGCAAAGATCGTCATCATTATCGCACTGATCTGGAGATGGACCGGATACAACATGGTATTTTATCTTGCAGGACTTCAGAATATTGAATATTCTGTTTATGAGGCAGCGAAGATTGACGGTGCAAACGGATGGAAAACCTTCTGGAAAATCACAGTACCGCTTCTGAAGCCCACCATTATTATGACCTTTATCATGTCCATTAACGGTACCTTACAGCTGTTTGATGAGTCCATGAACCTGACAAAGGGTGGTCCTGCCAACAGCACCATTACCATGTCACACTATGTTTACAATACCTGTTTTGTTAACGTGCCGAACTTTGGATATGCGGCAGCAATGTCCTTCCTTATCTTTATCATGGTAGCAATTCTGGCATTTATCAACTTGAAAGTAGGTGATACTCGTGACTAAGAAAAACAAATCCGCAATCCAGAGAAGATTGATTCCTACCTATATTTTTCTGATCATTGTATCATTTTTCTCCGTTTTCCCGCTGTACTGGATGATTTCCGCAGCTACCAATACTTCCACAGATGTATCAAGGGGACGTATTATTCCGGGAAACTATTTCATGGAGAACTTTAAAAACCTTACTTCTCAGCAGCCACTTTGGAGAGCTCTTGGAAACTCCTTCTTTTATGCTATCCTGACGACTGTGATCTGCCTTCTGATCTGTTCTATTGCAGGTTATGGATTTGAGGTGTATCATGATAAAGGAAAAGACAGACTGTTTTCCATTCTGCTCCTTGCCATGATGGTTCCCCAGGTTGCAACTATGGTTCCATTGTTTAAGATGTTCTCAAAAGCGAAGCTGCTGAATACGTCAATCGGCTTCATCCTTCCGATCATTTCCACACCGTTTATGATCATGATGTTCCGACAGAATGCCCGCGCATTTCCTGTTGATATTATTGAAGCGGCACGTATCGATGGTTTAAGCGAAGTGAGAATTTTCTTCCAGATGTTCATTCCTACAATGAAATCTACATATGCGGCAGCTGCAGTTATTACCTTCATGAATGCATGGAATGCATACTTATGGCCCAAGGTAATCATGACAGATAACAATGCCATCACAATGCCAATGTTGATCGCCAATCTGATCACCGGATATGTAACTGATTATGGTATGCTGATGTGCGGCGTATTGTTCTGTTCGATTCCGACCATGGTTGTATTCTTCGTTCTGCAGAAACAGTTTGCGGAAGGTATCACCGGTGCGGTGAAATAAGATGAAATTTAAGGGCACTGCAAGAAGTATTTGTGGTGTCCTTTTTTTTAACAGTTAATGTTTATTGAGAAAGGATTAGATATGAAAGCGTTTGATTATTCTATGGTTAAAAATCCAGAGTATTTTAGAGATGGAAGAATGGATGCTCATTCTGATCATATCAGCTACAGAAACATGGAAGAGGTTACGGATGGAGAGACTTCTTATCGTCACAGCTTAAACGGAATCTGGAAGTTCCATTATGCCCGCAACTATGGAAACTCTGTAAAAGGCTTCGAGAAAGAGGATTATTCCTGTAAAGACTGGGATGACATCCGTGTGCCGGCACATATTCAGATGGAAGGCTACGACGCACCACAGTATGCAAATGTACAGTATCCATGGGAAGGCCATGAAGATATACACCCGGGAGAGATTCCGGAACATTTTAATCCTGTTGCAAGTTATGTGAAATATTTCACAGTTCCAGAGGAAATGATCGGAAAAAGACTTTTCATTTCTTTCCAGGGAGCTGAGAGTGGGATTGCCCTCTGGCTGAACGGTCAGTTTGTGGGATACAGCGAAGATTCTTTTACCCCGTCAGAGTTTGAACTTACCGATTATGTGAAAGAAGGGGAAAACAAGCTGGCAGCTCAGGTGTTTAAGTGGACAGCCAGCAGCTGGTGCGAGGACCAGGATTTTTACCGTTTCTCTGGGATTTACAGGGATGTTTATCTTTATACAGTGCCGGAAGTCCATGTATATGATCTTCAGATCCGTGCAATTCCAGAGGAAACTCTGGAAAAGGCTCAGCTTGAGATCAGGACTGATGTATGGGGAAAAGGAAAGGTGCAGATTCTTCTGTCAAAAGATGGGCAGATCGTGCTAGAGGATAAAAAGGAACTGGATGGAACAGATACATATTCCTGGACTGTGGAGAATCCGATTCTCTGGAGCGCGGAAGATCCACAGCTTTATGACCTGGTTCTTAAAGTTTTTGACGAAAACGACAATCTTCAGGAAGTAATCCCACAGAAAATTGGTTTCCGCCGTTTTGAAATGAAAGACGGAATTATGACTTTAAATGGAAAAAGAATTGTATTTAAGGGTGTGAACCGTCATGAATTCAGTTCCATAACAGGAAGATGTGTATCCGAAGCAGAGCTCCGCAAGGATCTGACCATCATGAAGCAGAATAACATCAATGCCATCCGCACCTGTCATTATCCGGATGCTTCTTTGATCTACCAGCTTTGTGATGAGCTTGGAATCTACATGATCGATGAGACCAATCTGGAAAGTCACGGCTCCTGGGATACAGCGGAATTTACGAAAGACTATACTTACGTGGTTCCCCATGATAAGCCGGAATGGCAGTCTATGATGTTAGACCGCGCCAATTCCATGTATCAGAGAGATAAGAACCATCCGGCAATCCTGATCTGGTCCTGTGGAAATGAATCTTTCGGAGGTAAGGATATTTTTGAAATGTCCCAGCTCTTTAGAACTGCAGATCCTACCCGTCTGGTACATTATGAAGGTGTCTGCCATGACCGCAGATATAATGCTACCAGCGATATGGAAAGCCAGATGTATCCATCTGTGGAAACAATTAAAGAGTTTCTTGCAAAAGATGATTCAAAGCCCTTTATCTGTTGTGAGTATACCCATGCCATGGGAAATTCCTGCGGTGCCATGCATAAATATACAGATCTGACAGATACAGAGCCGAAATATCAGGGTGGCTTTATCTGGGATTATATCGATCAGTCTATTTACAAAAAAGACCGTTATGGAAAAGAGTTCCAGGCATATGGCGGAGATTTTGGCGAGCGTCCTACTGATTATAATTTCAGTGGAAATGGTATTGCATATGGCGGAAATCGTGATGCTTCTCCGAAGATGCAGGAAGTGAAATTTAATTATCAGAATATTACCGCACAGGTAAGTGCTGATTCAGTGAACGTGATCAACAAGAATCTGTTTGTAAATACGGACACATTTGAATGCAGAGTAACCCTTCAGAAGGATGGAAAAGTAATTTGTACAGAAGTTCTTTGTACAGCAGTGGCTCCTTTGAGTCAGATGGAATATGCTCTTCCATTTAAGAAGGAGGAAAAAGCCGGCGAGTACACGGTAACTGTTTCCTTCCATTTGAAGGAGGATATGCCATGGGCAAAAGCAGGTCATGAGGTAGCTTTTGGTCAGTATGTATATCAGGTGGAAGCAGCTGTTAAGCCATGCACAGAGCATCTGGAGGTAATTCACAGTACCCATAATGTTGGTGTGCGCGGAGCTGAATTTGAGGCGCTTTTCTCTGTATTGAATGGTGGTCTTGTTTCCTATAAGTATGCGGGAAAAGAAATGATCGAGGCAATTCCGAAGCCTAATTTCTGGCGTGCACCAACAGACAATGACTGTGGAAATCTGATGGCGATGCGATATGGACAGTGGAAGCTTGCCAGTATGTATGTAAACCATAAGGATTACCGCAGAGCGGCATATGGACCTGGAAATATACCAAAGGTAGAGGAAAAAGAGCATTCAGTAAAGGTGTCCTATACATATTTTCTTCCAACTATTCCGGCGTCTGAGTGTACACTTGCTTATGAAGTTTTCGGAGATGGAAGAGTTCGTACCACACTTTCCTATGATCCAGTGAAAGAGCTTGGCGATATGCCGGAATTTGGTGTGATCTTCAAATTAAATGCAGATTACGATCATGTAACCTGGTACGGACTTGGCGAGGCAGAAACTTATGCGGATCGCAAAAAAGGTGCAAAACTTGGAATCTATGACAACATGGTGGAGGATAATATGGCAAGATATATGGTTCCTCAGGAATGTGGTGCCAAGGAAGAGGTAAGATGGGCGAAGATCACAGACCGAAAAGGCAGAGGAATGCTTTTTGAGATGGATAAAGAAAACGGTCCAATGATGTTCTCTGCGCTGCCATACACACCTCATGAGATGGAAAATGCAATGCATCCATATGAACTGCCACAGATTCATTATACAGTAGTGCGTGTGGCAAAAGGCCAGATGGGAATTGCCGGAGACGACAGCTGGGGAGCAAGAACCCAGGAAGAATACCTGCTGGATACAAGTAAGCTTATGGAGTTTTCATTTGTATTTAAGGGAATCTGAGAAAAAAATACTCTTATTATGGCAATAAAAAGGAGATTGGGATGGCAAGAAAAATAGAATATGGACGTATACTGCATGGTGGTGATTACAACCCGGAGCAGTGGCTGGACCGCCCGGATATTCTGAAAAAAGACATTGAATATTTCAAAAAAGCCCACATTAACACAGTATCTGTAGGGATTTTTTCCTGGGCAGTACTGGAACCGGAAGAAGGAAAGTACAATCTGGGATGGCTGGAAGAGATTATTGACAATTTATATAAAGAGGGAATCTCCACGATCCTGGCAACACCGTCAGGCGCAAGGCCAAAGTGGATGGCAGACAAATATCCGGAGGTCCTTCGCATGGATCCGGACCGCACCAGAAGATTTTTCGGAGGCAGACATAATCACTGCTATACATCTTTGGTATATCGCCAGAAAGTTCACGATATGGACAAGTTGCTTTCAAAAAGACTGGGCAGTCATCCAGGTGTGATTCTGTGGCACATTTCCAATGAGTTTGGCGGAGAATGCTATTGCCCTTTGTGTCAGCAGAGATTTCGGGAGTGGCTGAAAGAAAAATATGGAACCATCGAGAAGCTGAATTCCAGCTGGTGCACTACATTCTGGAGCCACGTTTACAATAGTTTCGATCAGATCGAAGCTCCATCCCAAAAGGGTGAGAATGAGCTTCATGCATTGAAACTTGACTGGAATCGGTTCGTTACAGACCGCACCATTGATTTTATCAAAGAAGAGGTTGCTGCGATTCGTGAAGGTGGTTCTGAACTGCCAGTAACAGCCAATCTGATGTATGATTATAACGGGCTTGATTATAAGAAGTTCCGTGATGTTCTGGATGTGGTATCCTGGGACAACTATCCAAGCTGGCATAAGAAAGAGGAGTTTCTTACTGCTATTGATGCAGGTATGCAGCATGACCTGATGAGGAGCATTAAGAATCAGCCATTCCTTCTTATGGAGTCCTGCCCATCCGCCACAAACTGGAAGCCCATCAATAAGCTGAAAAAGCCGGGAATGATGCTGGCTGCCTCTCTTCAGGCAGTGGCGCACGGCTCTGACAGTGTTTTGTACTTTCAGCTGCATCAGAGTCAGGGGGCTTCTGAGAAATTCCACGGCGCAGTGATCGACCACTATGGCGGAGATGATACTCGTGTGTTTAAAGAGGTGACAGAGGTTGGAGAGGCTCTGGAGACACTGAAAGAAGTCTGCGGCAGCCAGATGAAGTCTCCGGCAGCAGTCCTTTATGACAGAGAAAATAACTGGGCGATCCAGGATGCACAGGGACCGCGAAATGAGAATATGTTCTACACAGAAGCGGTACAGAAGCAGTACTGCGCCCTGCGGGAACAGGGACTGAATGTGGATGTGATCTCCATGGAGCATGAGCTTTCCGGCTATAAGATCGTGGCAGCACCAATGGCTTATATGTTTAAAGATGGATACGAAGAAAAATTAAGAGCATATGCAGAAAATGGCGGAACCCTGGTGATTACTTACTGGACCGGTCTTGTGGATGGTACAGACAAGTGCTTCCTTGGAGGTACACCATACGGGCTTATGGAGGCAGCCGGCCTTCGTACTACGGAGATTGATGCTCTTTATGACTGGGAAGAGAACCACGGAATTTCGGAGCATGGCAATCATCTGGGAATCAGCGGCATCTATACTTGCAAGAACTTGTGTGAGCTGGTAAAGGTTTCTGACGCAGAAGTGCTTATGCGCTATGGCGATGACTTCTATGCAGGAGCTCCTGTAGTGACACATAAAGCATATGGAAAAGGTCACGTATACTATGTTGGCGCAGATATGGAACAGGCTTTCTACAGTGATTTTTACGGAAAGGCAGCAAAGGAAGCTGATATTCAGGCACCGCTGGAATTCGTACCGGCAGAGGTTTCTGTCACCTTACGTGAAAACCAGGAAGATGAATATCTGTTTATCCAGAACTATGCAAGAGAAACAAAGGCAGTTCCGGTTCCGGCAGAATATGAAGTGATCTATGGCGCAGCGGATGAGATTATGCAGCCGCTGGCAACCAGGGTCCTGAAAAAGAAAAAATAGAGATTAAAAATAGAGGAAGAAGTTAGTGTGAAAAGAGGTTTTGACACTAACTTCTTTTTGTGTATATAATTAGAATGTGTTTGAAAAAAGGCTTCCCACAAACTGTGACGCACATCTTGCAGAAGGCATTTTCCAAACACGCTCTAGAGAAAACAGAAATCATGCAGCAGGAGGTATGTGCAGTGCAGAGAGAACTCTTGGAGCAGCTTCGTGAAATTACAGAAGAAGAGAGAAGGATCCTGAACGGAGAAGCAGAAGTGGACAGAGATCTTTACACGTCTGGAAGCGATTTTACAATTGACAGCAATAAGATGCTGGAGGAAGGGAAGCTGATCGCAATCCGCACCCATACCAGGTTTGTTCATTTCCCCCTTCACCGCCATAATTATGTGGAAGTACTCTACGTATGCGAGGGAACTCTTACTAATGTTATAGATGGCAAACAGGTTATTGTGCGAAAAGGGGAACTGCTATTTCTGAATCAGTTTACCCATCATGAGATTCTTGCAGCTGGCAGGAATGACATTGCCATAAATTTTATGGTATTGCCGGAGTTTTTTGATGTGGCATATTCAATGGCAGGAAATAACAATGTTCTGGCAGATTTTCTGGTGAATGTACTGCGCCGGGATAACCAGCAGGGAGAATATCTTCATTTTAAGGTATCTGAGGTGCTGCAGATCCAGAATCTTCTGGAAAATATTATTTATTCCCTTGTAACAGGAAGAGGCAACCAGAACAAAATCAATCAGACTACCATGGGACTTATTTTTCTTTACCTTATGGACTCTGTACAGTATGTGGAAATGCGCCTTCCAAATCAGTACGAGAACATGATATCCATGACTACTCTTGATTATATTGAGCAGAAATACCGCACGGCCACCTTGACTGAGCTATGCGATATGCTTCACCTTCCCATGCATGTATTAAGCAAAATGATAAAAAAAACAACAGGCTTTAATTTTAAGGAACTGCTTCAGCGGAAACGTCTTAGCAAGGCTGTGGAACTGATGTGTGATACAGACCTTCCCATCAGCGATATCATTGCAGCAGTGGGATATGAGAACAACAGTTATTTTCACCGTGTATTCAAGGAAAGATATGGGGTAACGCCAAGAGCTTTCCGCATGGCTAATAAGAAAAATGATAAAGTAAGATTATGAAGAATGCGTAAAAATATTCTTACAAAAAAATTATCATTTGTTCAAAAATATTTTTTGAATTATATATAAATAGTTGACATTT
>ERZ1035006.1962-NODE-1962-length-12469-cov-11.730788_pt1 | contig 12469 bp, 11 predicted proteins | sample MGYA00520694_ERZ1035006 | MGnify/ENA primary metagenome ERZ1035006 (study PRJEB33766, sample SAMN09781746) | gut metagenome | biome: gut microbiome | host: Homo sapiens | place: Madagascar | study: EMG produced TPA metagenomics assembly of the PRJNA485056 data...
CTCCACGAACCAGCTCTTGGAGAAAATAAAGATCCATATGCCTGCCATTTGTGGTTGAAGAAAAAACTGGAATCCTATAATATTTTTGATAAAGTTGACTTCTGGGAATCTGGCAATAACTTTTCCGACGTAGTTGCTGTTGTAGAAGGAGAAGGAGAACCTCTTCTCTTTGCTGGACATACAGACACGGTGCCTGTTACTGATATTCAGAAGGAGGAATGGAGAAAAGATGCAGGTCCATGGTCTGGGGCAGTGATTGACGGAAATATTTATGGCCGTGGTGCTTCTGATATGAAAGCTGGGGATGCAGCTCCGCTGATGGCAATGCACGTACTTCATACACTTGGAATCAAGCCAAAAAGACCACTCTACTTTTCCTATGTTATGTCAGAAGAAAACGGTGGCAGGGAATTTGGTGTAGACAGTATTATTAACAGAGGCTATAAGGCAAAAGAATGCATTGTTATGGAGCCATCTAATAATTGTGCGATTGTTCCGGCAATTCAGGGAGAGTTTTATTTTACTATTACCGTACAGGGACTTAGCTATCACCTTGCTTCCAGACATCATACCATTTATCCGCATGGCTATACCGTGAAAACAGCACCTGGAAAGAATGCGATTGAGCTAGGAATTGAAATTATTCAGGAATTAAAAAAGCTGGAAAAAGAGCTGGGACAGTATGTGAATCATCCGTTGACAGAGTATGGATCCACCAATATTAACTGGTCCGGATTTGAGTCTAAGGGAATTTTCTCAGCCGGTGCAGAGAAGGCAAAAATTACAGGTAGTATGTTATACGATCCGAGCATTACTCAGGAGCAGGCAATTAAGTATTTTAAGGATGCTATTAACCGAGTAGTGGAAAGAGATTTCTGGTTAAAGGAGCATCCTCCGGTAGTAGAACTTCCATACCTGCTTTCTACAAAACCTCCTGTTAATGTAGATATTGAACATCCTCTTTGCAAACAGCTGGCAGAAGCGACCCGAGCTATGGGAAAAGAACCACGTTTTGAGTCCTGCCTAAGTACTTCTGATGCAAATTATTTACAGGATCACGGCATTGCTACTATTACTATGGGACCTGGAGCTAATGAATATGGTGTTCACGGCGTAAATGAGCACGTTCCGATTGATTCTTATCTGGATGCAATTGCAAGATATGCATATTTTTTAAGTAAGCAGTAAGGAGCATATATGGGGAAAAAGATTGTTGTATTTGGGAGTTTTGTAGTAGATCTGGCTGGGAAAACAGAGGTTCTGCCTCTTCCTGGGCAGACGGTCATGGGGCATGATTTCAGAATGGGGCCTGGCGGGAAAGGTTCTAATCAGGCAGTGGCAGCCCATCGTGCAGGGGCAGACGTTACTCTTGTAACAAAGCTGGGAAAAGATATGATGGGAACAATTGCAACAGACTTCTATAAAAAAGAAGGAATGTCTCAGGAGTATGTGTTTCTGGATGAGGAAGAGCAAACGGGAATTGCGTTGATTTCTGTGGAAGACAGGACTGTGCAGAATACTATTATTGTAATACCAGGAGCCTGCAACAGTATTACAAAGGAAGAAGTTGATAAGTGTGAGGAAATTATAAGTCAGGCTGCTTTTGTAGTTTTCCAGCATGAAATTAATAAGGATGCTCAGGAGTATGCTATCAATCTGGCATATAAACATGGCACTCCTGTAATTTTAAATCCGGCACCTGCAGCGCCCATAAAGAAGGAGATACTGGAAAAAATAAATACAATTATTCCAAATGAGACAGAGGCCTATGTGCTGACTGGAATTCAGGTAAAGGATAAAGAAACAGCAGAGCAGGCAGCTAAAATATTTTTTGACTGCGGAGTGAAAAACATTGTAATTACAATGGGGTCTAAGGGTGTTTATGCTAATGATGGTGAAAACAGTGTGCTTTTTGATAGCCTGAAAGTGGAAGCCGTTGATACAACAGGAGCTGGAGACGCATTTATTGGTGGATTTTCAGCTGCATATGCAGATGGAAAATCGCTATTTGATGCAGTGAAGTTTGGAAACGTAACAGGTGCACTGGCAGTAACAAAAAATGGAACTGCAACAGCAACGCCATATAAAAATGAAATTGACGAATTTGTACGGAAACACTATCCGGAATTATTATAAAAAGGAGGAAAAAAATGAAAAGAGTATTATTTGCAGGAGAGTCCTGGTCAGCAATGACTATGGAAATTAAAGGATTTAACAACTTTTTTGCTTCAAGATATGAAACCGGACTTGGATATATTGACAAAGCCATTGAAGCTGCTGGCTATGCTTTTGAATTCATGCCAAGTCATGTGGCAGCAGATAAGTTTCCGTATACGATGGAAGAATTAAAGAAATATGATGTAGTTGTGCTTTCTGATATTGGAGCAGATACGCTTCTTCTTCCTGTAGAAACATGGACCAAAAGTCAGAGAATGCCTAACCGCTGCAATCTGTTAAGAGATTACGTTCTTCAGGGCGGTGCACTTCTGATGTACGGTGGATATATGACATTTTCCGGTATTGGTGGTCAGGGAAAATGGGCAAATAATCCAGTGGAGGAGGTTCTTCCGGTAGAACTGGTGCCTTATGATGACCGTAGAGAACACTGCGAGGGTGTTTATCCGGTAGTGACAGCTCCCGGACATGATGTTTTGGAAGGAATTGATGAGGAATTTCCGTTTGTATTGGGATATAATTACAGCAAAGCAAAGAAGAATGCAGAAGTAGTTGCAACAATTTGTGGGGATCCGTTCATTGCCGTTGGAAGGTATGGAGAAGGAAAGAGTGCTGTGGTAAGCACCGATTGTTCCCCACATTGGGCTCCGCCGGAATTCTGCGAGTGGAAACATTATAATACATTGGTAAAGAATCTTCTGGATTTTCTTACTGAGAAATAAGAGAATTTAATCGAATCAGGTATGCAGGGACTGTCGGGAAACAGACAGTCCCTTCTTTTGGCGGAAAAAGTGAAAAACATGGAATTTAAAGTCAAATTCGCTTTTATCTTGACATTTTTTTTGTGGATGTGCAAAATAAAGACAGGGAAAATATTAAAAATCAGAAAGCTGTGAAAGAGAAATATGAAGCAAATCGACTTTGAAAATGGAACAGTAACCAAAAATATTTTCAGTGCAGCGATTCCCATGCTGGTAGCTCAGATCCTAAATCTTCTGTATAATATAGTAGACAGAATCTACATTGCCAGAATTCCTGGAATAGGGACAACGGCTCTTGGAGCAGTGGGAATCTGCTTTCCGCTGATCATGATCATCACTGCATTTGCCAATCTTTTCGGAAGTGGAGGAGCGCCTCTTTTTTCCATCAACAGAGGGATGAAAGAAAACGAGAAAGCACAGATGGTGATGAACACTTCCTTTACCATGGTGTGCGCAAGCGGCGTGATTCTTATGGTCATTGGGCTGATATTTTCCAGACCACTATTGTTGCTCTTTGGTGCTTCTGAGGATGCACTTGCCTATGCATATCCATATATGATGTTTTATCTGATAGGAACGGTACCTTCTATGATTGCAACAGGAATGAACCCATTTATCAATGCGCAGGGATATGCTACTACAGGAATGCTTTCCGTTGCAATCGGAGCAGTTTCCAATCTGATCCTGGATCCGCTGTTTATCTTTGTACTGGGATTTGGAATCTGCGGTGCTGCCATCGCAACGGTGCTTTCCCAGTGCTTATCCGCTGCTTATGTGTTGATTTTTCTTGAGAGGAAAGCGGAAATGAAAGCCCGACTTCTTAAGAAAAAGGAATTGCATAGCTGTAAAAAATATGCGCAGAACATTGTCAGTCTGGGAACTGCAGGGTTTATTATGCAGCTGACAAACAGCCTGGTAACAATCTGCTGCAACAATGTTTTGGGGGTTACTGGCGGAGACGTATACATCTCCGTAATGACCATTGTATCCAGTGTTCGGCAGATGGTAGAGACACCAATTTACGCTATTAATGAGGGAACTTCTCCCATTTTAAGTTACAATTATGGGGCACACAGACCTGCACTTGTGCGAAATGCAATGGTGACAATGGCAATGATGATCCTGGTTTATACGGCTGTTATGTGGAGTGTGATTATCTTTGTGCCAGACTATCTGATTGCGATTTTCAGCTCAGATAAGCTCCTTTTAAAGGATGCAGTTCCCGCTCTGAAAACATATTTTGCGGCTTTTATTTTTATGGATTTACAGTATATAGGACAGACCGTATTTAAGTCCCTTAATAAAAAGAAACAGGCCATTTTTTTCTCTTTATTGAGGAAAGTTTTTATTGTTGTTCCACTTACTTATCTGTTTCCGTATGCATTTAAAATGGGTACGGACGGAGTGTTTATGGCGGAGCCTGTTTCTAATGTAATTGGTGGAGGACTTTGCTTCGTGACAATGTTAATGACGGTATTGCCGGAACTGAAACGAATGGAACAGGAGAAGGCTGACAACAGATAAGGAGGCGCAAAACATGGGGAATATTGTGGAAGCAATGATTATAAGTTTGCTTTGCGTGCTGGTTCATGTGCCAAGCCTGATCTTGCGTATTGTCCCTTTTCGTGAGAAAATTGAGGATAAAAACAGGCATCGGCTGACTTTCATTTACCTGATTGGACTTGTGCTAGACTTTCTTTTATGTATGTGGAAGGAAATGAATGGAGGTATGGATGTTCCTTTTTACAAATTCAATCTGATCGGTTTCTGCATTATTATGGCAGTTGCGAATGTACAGCTTGTTAAGGGATACACCAAGGAACATTTGTTTGTTTTTGGGGTTGTGGCGAACATTGTTATGATTACGCTGTCAATTGGTGCTTATATTTCTTCTCTCCTGGGAATGGTGGGAGATGGGATGGGAATAGCAGAGAGCAGTGCCATTGCAATTATCGTTTATATCATATTATATCCGCTGCTCAGAAGACTGATGAAAAATACAGTTACACCATTTCTGGAGACGGATAATGAGGACTATTGGAATGCGATATGCTTTCTACCTATTGCCCTGTTTTTTGCCAGTATTTTTGCAGATGAGGCAGATGCTTATACGGCTACGTTTACGCAGATGATAAGCAAATGCTTGATTGGAGCAGTTGTTTTGCTGATATGTCTGGCTATTGTCCGTGGTCATCAGCGGATTCTAATGGAAGAGAGACTGAACAAGCAGATAGACCATCAGAAGGGATATTATTATGCCCTTACGGATCAGGTGCTGGCGGAGCGTGAGGCCAGGCATAATTTCCGTCATCAGGTTGCGGCAATCCGGGGATTTCTGGAAACAGATAATATAGAAGGTTTGAGGGCTTACTGTGATGACCTGGAGCTGGAACAAATGGGAATGGTGGATATTCCTTATACTGGAAATGCTGCTGCAGACGGTATTTTTTACTATTATGGTTGCCTGGCGAAGGCAAAAAATATTAACTTTTCTGTGTATTGCAGGCTGAAAAATCTATCCATATCTGATAATGATTTGTGCGTAATTCTGGGAAATGCGCTGGATAATGCAGTTGCTGCAGCGGGACAATATGAGGGAGAACGCTTTGTAGAAGTACTTTCAGAAAAGAAAAATGATATGATTCTTATTACGGTAGACAATTCTTTCGATGGCGTTGTACTTCACCAAAATGATAAGATCTACTCGAAAAAACGAAATGAAAATCAGGAAGGAATCGGAATTCGCTCTATAAAAAAGCTGTGTGAAAAGAATGGTGGTTTGTGTAAATTCGAGGCAGAGGGGAATCGATTTCAGGTTAGTTTTTTGTTAAGAAATGATAAGGAAAATTAAAGTGAAGTGCTACACATATGGTGATATTTTGGCAGACTGGGAGTGACGGATAATGATAAAGGTTGATTTGATAACTGGTTTTCTTGGCTCTGGAAAGACTACATTTATAAAGAAATATGCGGCCTGGATGATGGAACAGGGATTGAATATCGGAATTCTGGAGAATGATTTTGGGGCTGTGAATGTGGATATGATGCTGCTCCACGATCTGGAAGGCGAGAATTGTGAGCTGGAAATGGTTTCCGGTGGATGTGATAAGGATTGTCACAGAAGGCGTTTTAAAACGAAGCTGATCGCAATGGGAATGTGTGGGTATGACAGGGTTCTCATTGAGCCGTCTGGGATTTTTGATGTGGACGAATTTTTTGATGCACTTTACGAGGAACCTTTGGATAAATGGTATCAGATAGGAAATGTGATCACAATTTTGGATGCCAGGCTGGAGGAGAAGCTTTCTCCTCAGGCAGAATATCTGCTGGCATCTGAGGCGGCTGATGCAGGATGTGTGGTTCTTAGTAAGAGCCAGGAGGCATCTGCAGAAGAAATTTCAGAAACTGTGTCGCATATGAATCGTGCACTGGAGGGCGTAAAGTGTAAACGGCGTTTTAGGGAAGAGGAAGTGCTTCGTAAGGAGTGGGAAGGCTTTACAGACGAGGATTTCCAGAGGATTTTTTCCAGTGGCTATGTGATGGAGGATTTTGAAAAGCAGTGTTTTGATGAGAAGGAAGGTTTTCAGTCTCTCTACTTTATGAATCTGGAAATTTCCAGGGAAAGGCTGGAAAAAGCAGCTCATGAGATCCTGAAAGATCCGGAGTGCGGTGATGTGTTCCGAATTAAGGGATTTGCGAGACAGCAGGACAGCTGGCTGGAATTAAACGCTACCCGTCGTGAATTTTCCTTGAAATCCATCTCCGTGGGACAGGAAGTGGTGATTGTGATCGGAGAAGGGATGAAGGAAGGGAAGATACGGGGGTATTTGGGGTTAGAGGAATAAGTAAGGTTACATATAAAGTCTCTGTTGATAATTTGGTGTAATGCCATTTTTGAAGCAGGGATTTTTCTTTTTTATATGGTAAAAATAATTAAGCCAGAGGGCATCGGGTGTTGGAACCTGATGCCTTCTGGCTTTGCTGCTATTAATGGGAAAGGTTTACTTCACTTTCCGTCCCTGAACATATTTTCCAACCAGATTCCGGTCATCGGAGAGGTAGACCAAGCGTTCCAGTCTGTCTCTGGAGGTGATTTCCTGAGGGTGGCGGAGGTTGCTGTCGTCAAGGACCATGGCGTCGAATTCATAGCCAGGCTCAAAGCTTCCTACTTTGCCGAAGAAGGAACCACCACCGATAGTTGCCATGTAAAAGGCCTCTTCCAGAGTGATAGGCGCAAGACTCTGATCCATCAGTCTCCAGCGAAGCTTGGATACCTGGATGGTGTCTGCGATAGCATGGAACATGGAAAGAGAAAATCCACCGGCAACATCCGTTCCAAGGCCGATGTGCAGACCCATATCCAGATACTTCCGAACAGGTGCGATTCCGGAAGCAAGGTCTGTGTTAGAGAGCGGACAGTGCGCAATGTATACGTCCTGATCTTTTATCATCTGAATTTCTTCTTCTGTGGAATGTACGCAGTGAGCCATAATTGTGGGGCAGTCTTTTCCACCGTTCTTATCTCCAAATAATCCAAACTGGTTATAGGCATCCCCATAAAATCGGCTGGTGGGGCAAAGCTCTTTTACCCATGCAATTTCCCCGAAATTCTCTGATAAATGAGATTGGATTGGAAGGTGATACTCTTTCTGGATCTTACCAAGCTCTGTCATAAGTTCATCTGTGCAGGATGGGGTAAAACGAGGGGTAAGAATCGGGTAAGTATGGTCATAACGTCCTTTGATTTCTTCCAGCCATTGACGGGTATCTTCTGCGGAAACCTGAGCGCTTTCTTCCTGAAGCTCAGGGGCTCCATTGCGATCCATATTTACTTTCCCAACCATAGTTGCCAAACCGCTTTCTTCCAGCATATCCATCAGAAGCTCTGTAGCTGGGCGGTGGAGAGTGGCAAAAATACAGGCTCTTGTCGTAAAGCTGTTTTTCAGGTCATCTACGAAGATAGAGTAAGCTTTTTTCGCATAGGAAAGGTCAGCATATCTGGCTTCCTGAGGGAAGGTGATGGTGTTCAGCCAATCAAGAAGCTCCAGATCCATGCCTGTTCCGTGGTAAGCATACTGAGGAGCATGAAGATGAAGATCTGTAAAGCCAGGAATAATTAATTTGTTTCCCATATCTTCCACTGGAATCTTACTGTATTTTTCCGGAAGCACAGGGAAAATACCTGCACAGATTCCATCCTCACAAACTACATAGGCATTTTCCATAAATACAAGTTCCTGAGGGTTTTTGCTGTAACAAACAGTACCTTTTAAAGCAAACATTTTTTCACTCATATCAACACATCCTTTCCGCAAGAGAAGTCAGGCACAAAAAAACTACCTGAAAGGGAATCTACACCTGCCTACTTCTCTGTATGCAGCTTATAGACAACTATTAAGGTAGTTGGTAGAAACGTCCAACCAGATTATGGACATATATAAGCGTTCGCTGTTTTTGTTTTGCAAGTATATTTTACATGATGCAAAGGGCAGAAGCAAGGGGAAAGTCGAAGAAATTTTCCATATTTTCATATCCCTGCTGAAAAAATTGGTATATAATAAGGCGAGATAGATACTTTTTGGAAAAGACAGCAGAAATAAGGAGAGCTTTATGGGTTACGATTTTAAAGGCCGTGTAAGATACAGTGAAATAGATGAAAATGGTTGCCTCACATTACCGGGAATCCTGGATTATTATCAGGACTGCTGCACGTTTCAGTCAGAGTCCATTGGACAGGGGATGGATGTGCTGGAAGAGAGGAAGCGTGCATGGGTTTTGTCCTCCTGGCAGATTGTGGTGAAACGTTATCCAAAGATGGGAGAAAGTATTATTTCCACAACTGCACCTTATGGTTTCAAAGGGTTTCTTGGAATGCGTAATTTCACCCTGAAAACCGAAGAGGGAGAATCCCTTTCATGGGCAAACAGCATCTGGACGAATATCAGTACGGAAACGGGACTTCCGGTACGTTTGACAGATGAGGATGTGAGGGGATATGTGTTGGATGAGAAGCTGGATATGGAATATGCACCACGGAAAATAGCGCTTCCCAGGGATATGGTTCAGGAAGAAGCTTTTGTTATCCAGAAACATCATCTGGATACCCATCATCATGTAAATAATGGACAGTATATTCGTATGGCCGCTGATTATCTGCCAGAGGGATTTGTGATCCGCCAGATGCGGGCTGAGTATAAAAAGCAGGCATTGCTGGGAAATGTTTTTTATCCTAACGTGAAGCAGGAAACTGGCGTTGTTACTGTTGCACTTTCCAATGAAAATGGAGAGCCGTATGCAGTGGTGGAATTTACAGAAGCATAAAAGAAATTTAAGGAGGAGAAACTTATGCTGGAAAAGCTAAAAGAGGATGTTTATAAGGCGAATATGGATTTGCCGAGGTATCATTTGGTTACCTTTACATGGGGAAATGTAAGTGGAATTGATCGTGAAAAGGGGCTTTTTGTTATTAAACCAAGTGGCGTGGAGTATGATAAGCTGACACCGGAGGACATGGTGATTGTGGATCTTCAGGGAAATAAGGTGGAGGGCAAGTATAATCCATCTTCTGATACGGCCACTCATGTGGTACTTTACAATGCATTTCCGAAGATTGGGGGAATCGTGCATACCCATTCTCCCTGGGCTACAAGCTGGGCACAGGCAGGCCGTGGCATTCCCTGCTACGGAACGACTCACGCAGACTACATTTACGGAGCGGTTCCCTGCGTTCGTAATCTGACCACTCAGGAGATTGAGGAAGCTTATGAAAAAAATACAGGTGTTGTAATTGCTGATTACTTTAAAAACCGTAATTATGAGGCTGTTCCTGCAGTGCTTTGCAAGAATCATGGCCCATTTACCTGGGGCAAAGATGCTCACGAAGCGGTACATAATGCAGCAGTTCTGGAAGAAGTTGCCAAAATGGCTGCCCGCTGCGAGATGATCAATCCAAATGTAAAACCTGCCCCACAGGATATGCAGGACAAGCACTACTTCAGAAAGCATGGAGAAGGCGCTTATTATGGACAAGGGAATTTGTAAAAAGGGGAAAATAAAATGATTCACGAAAAGATAGAAATCCAGTTAAAGGATTCAGAGTTTAAGGCAAATTTATTTACTTATTTTCTGGATAATTCCCCGGAAATAGATATGAAAAGAAAAAGACCTATAGTGGTAATCTGCCCAGGCGGCGGGTATCATATGACTTCTGACAGGGAGGCAGAAGCCATTGCTTTGAAGTTTGCCGGAATGGGATATCATGCAGCGGTTTTACGCTATAGTGTGGAACCGGCACTCTTTCCGGAGTCACTTTTACAGCTTGCGAAGGCAGTTGCTCTTCTTCGTGAGAATGCAGAAAAATGGCATATTGACACCCATAAAATTGTGGTACAGGGCTCCTCTGCTGGTGGACATTTGGCTGCAAGTCTTGGTGTTTTCTGGAAGAAACCTTTTATTTCTGAGGCTCTTGGTGTAGATGCTGAAATGATTCGGCCAAATGGTCTGATGCTTAGCTATCCGGTTATTACATCTGGGGAAAAAGCACATCAGGGGTCTTTTGAATGTCTGCTCGGTGACGCTTATAAAAATGAGGAAAAAAGGAAGGCTCTTTCTCTGGAAAAATGTGTGACAAAGGATACTCCACCTACATTTTTGTGGCACACTGCCCCAGATGATACAGTGCCGGTGGAGAATTCCCTGCTGTTTTTCCGGGCTCTTCATGCACTGGATATTCCGGCAGAGCTGCATATTTATCCAGTAGGTCCCCATGGGCTGGGGCTTGCAACAGAGGAAACTATGCGCTCAGAGGATGGTTATGGAGTTCAGGAAGAATGCCAGAGCTGGATCGGACTGGCAGGGGATTGGATGAAGTATTTGTTTAAGTAAATGCTTAAGCATTTGATAAAAGATTGCACGGCAACAGAGGAATTGGTTTCGTGTGTAGCATAAAAAGATCAGCTATCTGTAAAAATACAAACAGGGAACACAATAAACTACATTGTGTTCCCTGTTATTTTTTTATGCAATAGGAAATTCCGTTGGAATCCCCTATTGCATAAAAAAGCCCTACCGGGCAGGATTGCACTGCGGCGGAAAGGTAGATGTCGCTGAAGCGACCCGCCGCAGGCGGAGAATCCTGCAAGCAGGATTCTTTTTTATCAATATTAAGTTTTATTCAATATCCAGTTCCGGCGGTTCATCCATGGTGTCAGAAACATATTTTCCATTTTTCTTACGCTGCCGGACACATTCTGTGAGCAGGTATTCAATCTGCCCGTTTACGGAGCGGAAGTCATCCTCAGCCCAGGCTGCAATCTGGTCGTAGAGCTTGGCTGACAGCCTGAGAGGAATCTGTTTCTTGGGCCTGGTATCTGCCACTAATACAGGCTGCCGGAGTTGACTACCGGCTGGGCGTCATGATTGCCGCAAAGGACAACGAGAAGGTTGGAAACCATGGCAGCTTTCCGCTCCTCGTCAAGCTCAACCACATTGTTTTCATTCAACCGTTCTAATGCCATTTCAACCATACCAACTGCACCGTCTACGATCATCTTTCTGGCATCGATAATAGCAGAAGCCTGCTGTCTCTGAAGCATAACCGCTGCAATTTCAGGTGCATAGGCCAGATATGTGATGCGGGCTTCGATAATCTCAAGACCTGCGTCAGCAACCTTCTGCTGGATCTCGTCACGGATACGTCCCGCCACGATTTCGCTGGAACCACGAAGGCTTCCCTCATCGGCAACGCCGTCTCCAGTAGTATCTATATTGGGAGCCACATCGTAAGGATAAATACGCACGATGTTACGAAGGGCACTGTCGCACTGCAGGGAAAGATATTCCTTGTAGTTATCTACATTAAACACTGCCTTGGCAGTATCAGTAACACGCCACATAACTGCGATTCCGATTTCTACCGGATTACCCAGGCAGTCATTGATCTTCTGGCGGTTATTATTAAGAGTCATAATTTTCAGTGAGATTTTCTTGCTTACATAAGTACTGTTGGCAGATGCAGCTGTTCCTGTGGAAAGGGTAAAAACTGATTTTGCAGCATTGCCGCCGTCAACGTCACCACTTTGGTTCAGTTTGGTCTTGGCAGCAGGATTAACGGCTGTACAGAACGGATTTACCCAGTAGAAACCGTCATTTTTCAAAGTTCCTACGTATTTGCCAAACAAAGTGAGAACCAGTGCTTCCTGAGGCTTCAGCACTCTCAGCCCGCAAAATGGAATCCATCCCAGAGATAACCATACAATACCAATTACCATCACTGGAATGCACTGATAGATGGAGCTGATAATAGTTGCTGCAGTGGCCGCACAATAGAGCAGGATAAACAGCAGCATCATACTCATACCATTCTTTTTGTTATCCAATACTTTTTCTTTCATTATATCCTCCTTACTGGTGAGAACTCTGCTCACCTGCAAAAAATGGCATTCTCTCTAAAATATGCCACGATGCTTTAAAATGCATCTCACTTATTGGATATTGATATGATATCATTTTAATATCAAATTGTCAATGAGGAC
>ERZ1035006.1963-NODE-1963-length-12465-cov-12.001048_pt1 | contig 12465 bp, 12 predicted proteins | sample MGYA00520694_ERZ1035006 | MGnify/ENA primary metagenome ERZ1035006 (study PRJEB33766, sample SAMN09781746) | gut metagenome | biome: gut microbiome | host: Homo sapiens | place: Madagascar | study: EMG produced TPA metagenomics assembly of the PRJNA485056 data...
GTGTCCCGGCTTGCGAGCATTTCGTTCAGGGCGGCGCTTCCGGGAATGCCGCTCCCTTCCAGGCGGCTGATTTCCCGCTTGACTGCCACGTATTTTTCTTCCACCGCTTTCAGCCGCTCCGGGGGGATGAGGCCCACTTTCGCGCCGATGGCCGTCAGCCGCTGGTCGGCGTTGTCCTGCCGGTGGAGGAGCCGGTATTCGGACCGGCTGGTCATGATCCGGTAGGGCTCCTGGGTGCCTTTGGTGACCAGGTCGTCGATCAGGGTGCCGATGTAGCTGGTGTCCCGGGTCAGGATCATGGGAGGACGGCCCAGCAGCTTCAGGGCGGCGTTGATGCCGGCGACCAGCCCCTGGGCGGCGGCCTCCTCGTAGCCGGAGGTGCCGTTGAACTGTCCCGCGCCGTAGAGGCCCGGGATCTTTTTACTCTCCAGAGTGGGCTTTAATTCCGTGGGGTCCACGCACTCGTATTCGATGGCGTAGGCCGGGCGCATCATTTCGGCCTGCTCCAATCCTGCTACGGTCCGCAGCATCCGGATCTGCACATCCTCGGGCAGGCTGGAGGAGAAGCCCTGGATATACATTTCCTCGGTGTTCAGCCCGCAGGGCTCGATGAAGAGCTGGTGCCGGGTCTTTTCCGGGAAACGGACGATTTTTGTTTCGATGCTGGGGCAATACCGGGGGCCTATGCCGGAGATGGTGCCGTCGTAGATGGGGCTGCGGTCCAGATTCTCCCGGATGATGCGGTGAGTTTCCTCATTGGTGTAGGTCAGGTAGCACACGGCGGAGTTGTTGACCTTGCCGGTGGTGCGGAAGGAGAAGGGCTCTACGGTGTCGTCCCCCGGCTGCAGCTCCATTTTGGAAAAATCGATGCTCCGCCGGTTTACCCGGGGAGGGGTGCCGGTTTTGAACCGGCGCAGATCCAGCCCCAGAGAACGGAGGCTGTCCGCCAGACCGATGCTGGGGTGCATCCCGTCGGGGCCGGAGGACAGCACAGAGGGGCCGATGATGACGGTGGAGTCCAGGTAGGTCCCCGTGGCCACCACCAGGGCCCGGGCTCCGTACTGCCCGCCCAGGTTGGTCTCCAGGCCGGAGACGGCTCCTCCCTCTGTCAGGACCTTTACGATCTGAGCCTGCTTCAGCTCCAGATTTTCCTGCTTTTCCAGGGTGTGCTTCATGTATTCCTGGTAGCGCCGCCGGTCCGCCTGGGCCCGAAGGGAGTGGACCGCGGGGCCCTTGCCCCGGTTCAGCATCCGGTACTGGATGCAGCTATGGTCCGCTGCCAGGCCCATTTCGCCTCCCAGGGCATCCAGCTCCCGGACCAGGTGGCCCTTGCCGGTGCCGCCGATGGCGGGGTTGCAGGGCATATTGCCCACGGCATCCAGGTTGATGGTGAAGAGAATGGTCTTGAGGCCCAGCCGGGCGGCGGCCAAGGCGGCCTCAATGCCGGCGTGACCCGCTCCAATGACGGCCACGTCGCAGTTTTCCACGAAATAGGACATCTTTAAGCCTCCTCAGGCTCTTTCTTCTCCTCCTTGGGCAGTACAAAGGGCTTGCAGACCACTTCGCACCGGTGGATGGGGGTGCCCAGAGCGTGGAACTTCTCTTCGTAGCCCGTCATAATGCCCAGGACCCCGTCCTTGTGCAGGTCGTCGGTGACGTTCTTGGTTTCCAGGCCGCAGGCGGCGAATTCCTCCAGGGAGAAGGCAAAGAGGGGGGCGTTGTCGGTTTTGAAGTGGAACTCGCCGCCCTCCCGGACTACCCGGCAGTACTTGTCCAGGAAGCCCCGGTGGGTCAGGCGGCGCTTGGCGTTCTTTTTCCGGGGCCAGGGGTCCGGGAAGTTGATGAACAGCCGGTCGATTTCCCCGGGGGCGAAGATGTTTTCGATTTCCGCCACATCCATATCGATGAAGAAGACGTTCCTCAGGCCCATGTCCCGGGCCTTCTCCATGGCCACCACCATGGCCTCCCGGCACCGCTCTACGGCGATGAGGAGCACGTCCGGGTTTGCCTGGGCGGTCTCCGCGGTGAACTTGCCCTTGCCGCAGCCTACCTCCACCCACAGGGCGGTGCAGTCCGGCTTCAAAGAGCGCCACTGGCCCTTCTTCTCCTGGGGCTCGGCGATCCGGTAGGCGGCGCACCGCTCCATCCGGGGCTCCAGGTTCTTCATTTTGCGCATTCTCATAGGGGGTATCCTCCAAAAGACGAGAGATTTTTTAGATAATCGACTTATTATACTCGGCTTTTCTGAAAAAGTCAAAAAATAGTCTTTATAATTATAATAATGAATTGAATTGTATTGATTTGAACTGAATTGAATTGGGCGCTCATGGCGCTGCATGGCCTCTGTTTGCCGCCATATGGCCTATTCTCCATACCGAATGAGATACTGCTCCCACAAAAAGCGTTCTCCCCTGTCTTCCAGCTCGAAGGCCTCCCGGATGCCGGCGCAGATGCGGCGGAGCTTCTGCTGCAAAATGGGGGCGGTGAACATATCTCCGTTTCCGGGGTTCACGGCGCACTCAAAGATCCGGGCCCGGTCCTCGGCGGGGTTTACCATGGCGTAGTAGTCCACAAAGCACCGGTTGGTGCCGGTGAGGTACTGCTTGTATGGGGTCATGTCGGCGTTTACGTCCAGGCTGTAGGCAAACTCCTGGGGGTTCAGGTCTGTCCAGTCGTCGTAGGCGCTGCAGCGGTTCATGACCTGGGTATCGATCAGGTGGCTGAACTCGTGAAACAGGGTATAGCGCAGGTCCTCGATGGGAGCCAGAGCCAGCACCACATAACACTGATCGTCCTGCTGAAATTGGAGCCCCTGGGCCCTGGCCAGGCTCCCGGAGGCGGGAGTTCCCTGGATTTTCGGCACCAGGCATAGGGAGAAGCCCTTCCAGCCGGATTGGAGCCGGGAGAGGAAGCCCTCCGGGAAATTGCGCAGGAGGGTGTCCAGGGCCTCCAGGGTCCAGTCCGTCTCGTCTGCCGGGGCGGTGCCGGAAAAGCTGTAGTCCCAGGGCTGAACGGCCAGGGCTTCGTCACCGATGCGGATATCCAGGCCATAGGTGGTTTCCAGCTGGTCTGCCCTGGCCCGGCTGCTGGCGGCTTCCTGGGCCGTGGGCACATCGTGATAGGGCACCAGGCAGCTTGTTTCACTTTGGGCCGGGAAGGCATCATAGTGCCAGCGGAGGATGAGCCATCCGGCATCTGTGCTGTGGGCCAGCAGATAGAGCTTGCCGTCAGCGGTGACGCAGCCCAGCTTTGCCTGATCGACACCGGGGAGGGTCACTTCGCTGCGGCAGATCCCGGTGGACAGAAGATACAGGCGCAGGGTCATACCGGAATCGCCGGAATACCCGGTAACGGCGGCGGAGAGCTCCGGCAGAAATCCCAGGCATGTTTCTCCGGACCGGGTCACCAGACGCTGAGGCTCTGCTCCCAGGAGCAGGACCCGGGAAAAGGCTCCGGGGCTGGCCTGCAGGGCGATCCCCTCCGGCGTCACGGCGGCATCCTTGGGGCACAGGGCCTCTTCTATGGACTGGCCGTCCTGGGCGCTGACCAGCAGGGTGTTTTCCGCCCCGTTGGGGTCCGTCAGATTCACAAGCAGGGCTTGGCCGTTTTCCAGGCACCGGGCGGAGCCGGATCGCACCGCCATATTGTCCCGCAGCCCCCGCTGGGTACCCAGCTCCGTGTCCAGCAGGTATAGGCCGTCCTGTTGGAGAAAATAGAAGGTTTTACCATCCGGGGAGACGCCGGGAAGCCCAAGGGTCCCTTCCGGCAGGTCCCAGGCGGACTGAGGCGAAAGACCGCTATCCAGGGCCAGGATCTGCCGGGCGGCTTCGTCATAGACGAAGAGCCGGCCTTCCGCCGCCCCCAGGACCGGCCTGCCGGAGACTCGCGCTGCCTTCCGCAGGCCGGAGCCGGTGTAAAGGGAGATGCCGCTTTCCCCCCAGAGGACCACATCCGTCCCCAGGGATCGCAGACCCTGGGGGGCGGTCTCCTCGATGGGAAAGACCTCCATAATGCCGCTGGTCTGGGTTTCCAGGGGGTGGCCGGAAACATGGAGGGACTGGCCACTTTCTTCTGTAGGGGTGGTGGGCTCCTCCTGCTTCTCGGCGCAGCCAACCAGCAGGAACAGGCAGAGCACAGCGGCAAGCAGTTTCATATCATTGTCTCCTAGATAAGGTATAGTCGTCCCCTTGGCGATAATAGGGGCACTGCTGGGACCGGGAGGTAAGGATACGGTATACCTCGTCCTCGTCCAGGTCCATCATGCAGTAGTACTCGTCATACTCTTCATCATAATCATAATACCAGCAGGTGTCGCATTGGGTCGAATCCATGGTCATTCCTCCAGAATTCGGAAAGAAAAGTTCCCGTTTTCATAAAGCAGGAAGCTGTGGCTCCCGTCCTTGGGGATGGACACGCTGCCGGGATTCAGGCACCGGATGCCCTCTGCCTCTCTGTCCAGCTTCACATGGGTGTGGCCGTAGAGAAACAGGGAGCCCTTGGGCAGGGGAGGCAGGTTTTCCGGGTTCTGATGGTGGCCGTGGGTCAGGTAGAAGGTCTTGCCGTCTGCCAGCAGCTCCGCGTAGTCTGCCAGACAGGGGAAGGGCAGGACCATCTGGTCCACCTCCGCCTCGCAGTTGCCCCGGACGGCGATGATCCGCTCTGCCATGGCGCTGAGCATGGGGATCACCTTTTTGGGGGCGTAGTCCCTGGGCAGGTCGTTCCGGGGGCCGTGGTAGAGCAGGTCTCCCAAGAGAATGACCTTGTCCGGGTTTTCTTTTTCGATTTCTTCACACAGCCGGCCGCACCAGTAGGCGCTGCCGTGGATGTCTGAGGCAATGAGCAGTTTCATAGATATACCTTCTCTCTGAAATGGGTCCTGTCATTGCGCACCAGTCAGCAGACTGGTGCGGCAATCCCCCAGATTTTCCGAGGACCAAGATAGAACAACCGTCTATTTCAGTGCCCCTAAGATCCGGGGGATTGCCACGACAGTGTGCGCACTGTCTCGCAATGACGGTGCGATTATTCAAATGCTGCCTAAGTAGTGTTCCACATCGAAAGGCCGCAGCTTTTCGTCTTTGCGCAGATATAAAGGGTGATGGGGATGGCCCTTTTTTGTGATGGCTCCGGCGCAGTACCATTGGGCGCTGTACTGCCTGCCGATGTCCAGCATATCCCGGAGGCAGTCCTTCAGGTAGCCTCGCTTTTCGATCACCGCTCCCCAGGCGGCCCATATGGCGGGAGAATCGGACAGGGAGAGCACATAGCGGAAGGCCTCCATGTTTTCCCTGTGGAGCAGGGGGTTGCAAACCTTTTCCATGGCATCCGGGTCTGTGGCCCGCTGGGCGTAGACGTTGAACATGAGAAAGCTGTCGTAGCCGTTGCCCAGGGCAATGCGCTGGACGGACTTCAGGGTGTTGTCCAGGTCGTCAGGCTGGGCGGTGGAGGGGTTGATGCCGATGCAGATCAGGGGCTTTTGCCCCCGGGTGCCCAAAATGTACCGGTATTCGGAATAAAAGTTGGGGGCGTAAAGCCATTTGGTGATGTCGTAGTCTTTACTGGGGGTGTTGGCGGCTTCCAGAGCCTGCCGAAAGGTCACCAGCTCCAGGTCCAGGGTCGTGCCCTTGGGAATGTGCATTTATTCCTCCTCGTGGGGGAACCACCAGCTCTTGCTGGGGTCGTGGAAGGGACAGTCGGCTTCGCGGATCCCCTTCTGGCGGCACCAGGCGGAGAAGGCGGCATCCAGGAAGGGGTAGACCCCATCCATGGTGGATTGAAGACTGACGGTACTGCCGGTGTCCATGGTCAGCTCCACAACGATGTTGCCGCCGGTGATGAGATAGAGCTTCTGAGAGACGATCTGGCTGTAGCGGTAGGAGTCGCTCTTCTTCCCCAGGGTGGAAACCAGGAAGGTGTCCTCATTATAGAAGATGCCGAAGCTCAGATAGTACACCGCCAGGGAAATGCCCAGCACCAGCACGATCAGGCCGCCGTAGAGCAGCACCTTGTCCCCGCCGGAGCCTGTGACCATGGCGGCAATGCCAATGGCACTCAAGATAACGCCGAAGACACCGTAGCGCTTATTCACCCGCACGGCCAGGCCGGACAGGTGCTCCGCCTTGTTGCGGAAGAGCTTTTGAAATGCGATGTCTACCAGGCGGCAGATCCCGAAGATGAGGGCCGCCGCGGCGATCCAGATGATTGCTTCCATTTTTTTCTTCCCCCTTACGCCCAGAGCACCACATCCACAGGGATGTCGAAGGACTCCGTCTCGATTTTTTCCATCACCTGGAAGTCGTAGCACAGAGCCACCGTCGGGTGGTCAGGCTCCCGGGAGAGAAATCTGTCGTAAAAGCCGCCGCCGTAGCCGATGCGGTGGCCCGCCTTGTCAAAGACCAGCCCGGGCATCAGCACCAGGGCCTGGGTGTCTGTGGCCACGGGGCCGTCGTCAATGGGCTCCGGGATCCCGGCGTAGCCCTTGGAGACCCGGGTCAGGTCCGGCAGGAGAATGAATTTCATGTCCTCCCCGTAGACCTTGGGCACTGCGACCTGCTTGCCGTCGGCCAGAGCCTGGGCCAGAATGGCCACGGTGCGGACCTCCTGATTATAGGGGAGGTAGCCGTATATGGTTTTTGCCTTTTGATAGGCATGGCATTCCCGGAATTTTTCTCCCAGGAGGCGGCTTTTTTCTTCGATTTCCTCGGTTGTCATGGCCCGCTTTTTCTCCCGGACCAGGGCCCGGAGTTCTTTTTTATTCACCATCGGCGCCCAACTCCTCTTCTCTTTTTTCCGGCTCCTTTACCCGGAACATCCGGAACCACAAAATCACGGCAACCTGCCCGGGAATGCCCAGCAGGAAGATTTTCAAAACAGGAATGCCCAGGAAGATCCGAACGGAGGCGTAGATACTGGCCAGGGCACCCCAGACAATGACGGAGATCAGCACTTTGTTCCAGCTGAAGTTCCGCCAGGCAGACCGGAGGCTCAGCAGCACAATGGCTGTCACCGGCACGGCGTAGACAAAGCACACCCAGCCCCACCGGATGTCAAAGGCGGAGAGGACCACATAGAAAAACAGGGCCACAAACCAGACGAGGGTGGCGGAAAGCCCCTGAATGACCCCCCGGCTGGCCTGGGGCTTCGGGGGAGTGGCGGGAATATTCGCCTTGGCTGGGGACTGCAGAAGGTCATTGACGGTGACGCCGAAAAGCTGAGCCAGCTGTATCATGGTCAGCACGTCGGGAACAGACTCCCCCCGCTCCCATTTGGACACGGCCTTGTCGGAGTAGTTGATCTTCTCCGCCAGCCCTGCCTGGGTCATCCCCGCAGCCTTTCGGCGCTCGGCAATATTCGCGCCGATCTGACCCTTGATCTTTTCATCGTCCATAGCGTTCCTCCAGGTTTCTTATCAGAAATATAGTAACATAATCCGGAAACCATTTCAACAACGAAATTATGAACGTGCCGCCCAAAGGCGTTTCCACGCGTAGGGGGCGATGCCCACATCGCCCCGAGACCTGACGGGCGGAAACGGTAGGTTGATAGGAGAAGACCCACCGCTCTGTGATCGAAGCGGCGGGACGATGAGGGCATCGTCCCCTACGCGAACTGACTGAGGGATCGCCTTGCTGCAGGCTTGGTCCGCCCCACACCCGTCAGGGCTTTTCCCTGCCACATCCTCCCGGGAGAGGGTAAAAACCCCAGGAAAGCAAAACTTTCCTGGGGAAAATCAAATGATTTTTACACTGCGTGGCCGGTCTTCTTGATGACCTCGATGACGGAGTCTACCAGGTCCTGGCAGACCACCTTGCTCTCTGCTTCCACCATGACACGGACCACAGGCTCGGTGCCGGATTCCCGGACCAGAATTCTGCCGGTGGAGCCCAGCTGGGCAGCCACATCGGCAATGGCCTTCTGGACGGCGGGATCGTTCTGGGCAGCGGCCTTGTCGTCTACCCGGACATTTTTCAGCACCTGGGGATAGAAGGTGAAGCCCTCGCACAGCTGGCTCAGGGTCTTCTTCTTGGCCAGCATGGCTTCCATGACCTTCAGGCTGGTGAGGATGCCGTCGCCGGTGGAGGCGTAGCGGGAGAAGATGATGTGGCCGCTCTGCTCGCCGCCCAGGCGGTAGTTGTTCATCATCATGTTTTCGTAGACGTACTTGTCGCCCACCTTGGTCTTTTCGTAGTTGATGCCGCACTCATCGAAGGCCTTGTACAGGCCGAAATTGCTCATAACGGTGGTGACCACGGTGTTGCCCATGAGCAGGCCCTGCTCCTTCATGACCTTGCCGCAGATGTAGAGGATGTGGTCGCCGGTGATGACCTCGCCCTTTTCGTCTACGCACAGGCACCGGTCGGCATCACCGTCGTAGGCAAAGCCCACATCCAGGCCGTTTTCGATGACGAAGCGCTGGAGCCCCTCGATGTGGGTGGAACCGGCGTTGTTGTTGATATTGAAGCCATCGGGCTGGGCATTGATGACGTAGGTCTTGGCACCCAGGGCATCGAAGACGGATTTGGCGATGTTCCAGGAGCTGCCGTTGGCGCAGTCCAGACCGACCCGCATACCCTTGAAGGAGTAGATGCCCAGGGAGATCAGGTAGCCGATGTAGCGGTTCCGGCCGGAGACATAGTCCACGGTCCGGCCGATCTGCTCCCGCTTGGCGGCGGGGAGCTCCTCCCAGCAGCGGCCGAAGCACTCCAGATGGCCGTCAATGTAGGCCTCCACCAGGGAGATGACGGACTCGTCCATTTTCTCGCCGGAGCTGTTGATGAGCTTGATGCCGTTGTCGTAGTAGGGATTGTGGCTGGCGGAGATCATAATGCCGCAGTCGAAGCCGTCGGTCCGGGCCACATAGGCCACAGAGGGGGTGGTGGTCACGTGCAGCAGATAGGCATCGGCACCGGAGGCTACCAGGCCGCCTACCAGGCTGTACTCAAACATATAGCTGGACCGGCGGGTGTCCTTGCCGATGACGATCCGGGCAGGCTCATCGGAGCCGCTCCGGCGCTTCAGCTGGCAGTAGTACCAGCCCAGGAAACGGCCCACCCGAAAGGCGTGGTCAGCGGTGAGGGTGCAGTTGGCTTCCCCGCGGAAGCCGTCAGTTCCAAAATACTTTCCCATAATAGCTCCTTATAGATCAGTCGTGTTTGGCGGCGACAACGCCGCCGGTTTTCCAGATGCTGTTGGCGGGGACAACACCCCGGACGCAGGAGGTGGGGTAGATATTGCTGTGGGGCCCGATGACGGTGCCGGGGTTCAGGACGCTGTTGCAGCCGACTTCCACGAAGTCGCCCAGCATGGCACCGAACTTCTTGAGGCCTGTGGGGATCTGCTGGTCCTTGCCCTTGACCACCACCAGAGTCTTGTCGGACTTGACGTTGGAGGTCAGGCTGCCGGCACCCATGTGGGACTTATATCCCAGGATGCTGTCGCCTACATAATTATAGTGGGGGACCTGGACATTGTCGAAGAGGATCACGTTTTTCAGCTCTACGGAGTTGCCCACCACGCAGTTTTCGCCAACCAGGGCGCTGCCCCGGACGAAAGCGCAGTGCCGGACCTCTGTACCGGCCCCGATGATGCAGGGGGCACCCAGAAAGGCCGTAGGGGCTACAGTGGCGGTTTTGTGTACCCAAACCTGGGGCTTTACTTCTTCGTAATCGTCCCCCAGATGTTCGCCCAGAGAGAGGATCAGCTGTTTGATGCCGGAGAGGGCTTCCCAGGGATAGGTGAAGCCGGAAAGGTAAGCGCCTGCGGCGCTGTGGCTCAGATCGTAGAGATCTTGTACAGTAAGCATAAAAAAGCTCCTTCCTGTGGCGGCCGAGGTTGGAGGCCACGGCACTTACTATACAACACAGGAAGGGGGTATGTCAATGCTTTTTCTTATTTCTTTGCAAAAACGTTTCAAAGATGTACACAAATGAACAATGCCAAAGCTACTTCGGCAGCTTGAACTCCAACTGATCCAGGCATATCCGGTCCGCCAGACAGGAGATGAAGCTGGAATTGCTGGGCCGGGGCACGATGCCCTGGGCATCCGATTGGAAGATCTGGAACCAGGCGCCGCCGGGGTGCTGGCTCCAGGCACCCTGAATGGCATTGCGGATGGCCCGCTCCACCTGGCTGCTGCTGCATCCGAAGCGGCGGGCCACAGCGGGATAGAGCTCCTTGGTGACGGAGGCCATGGGATTGTCCGCCATATACAGCACGGCCTCCCGCAGGTAGGAATAGCCCCGGAGCTTGGTGGATACGCCCAGGGAAACCAGCAGATTGGACACATGGGTCCGCCGGTCCGGGGCGCTGAGGCTCGGCTTGGAGAGGCTATTGCTCAGGTCCTTGACCCGGCCCACAACGGCGCGGATGTCACAGGGCTTGATCATCAGATACTCTACGCCCAACTTTGCTGTCGCGTCCACCACATAGTCGTTGTACAGCTTGGTGGTAGCCAGAACCAAAGGACGGATCCCGGAGGCGAAGAGGAGCTGCAGCAGGCTGATGCCGTCCAGCTCCGGCAGCATCAGGTCCAGGATCAGAATGTCCGGCGGCGTTTCCAGGGCCAAGTCCAGGGCTTCCTTGCCGCTCCGGCAGGAAAAAAGACGGTAGTTTCCCTGAAGCGCGTTGGTGAGCGTGGAGCGAAACTCTTCGGAGCTGTCTGCGATCAGAATCGATATGGTCTCCAAATGGAATTTCCTCCTTCCTAGGTGGCGGGGCGGAAAAGCAGGTCTGGAAGGGAACAGGTACGGTCGGACCGGTGTGCCCGGCAGACCATACTATCCGGCTGTTGCGCGTCATCTTCCCGCCGTTTGAATGCCTAAACGATACCATAGGCCATTCTTGTTTTCAATTACGGCAAAAAGTCCGCGACTCGACAATGTTCGACAATTTTCGACAGTCTACGACAAAATAGAGCGGTGCGCACGGATTATGCGCACCGAACCGTGATAGTTATCGCATAATTTTTAAGGGTTTCCGCCGCCAAAGGGACTGAAATCCTCATACCGCTCTTCGGAGGCCGTGGGCTGCTCCTGAGCCGCGGTTTCCTCCCGGGGCCGCTCGGACAGGGTGATGGTTTTTTCCAGATAGGAGCCGGAACGGTAGATCCGGATGGTGGTCTCGTCTCCCGCCTGGAAAGCGCGCAGAGCCCGGGCCAGGGAGTTGAAGCTGGTGACGGATTCGTCCCCCAGGCCCACGATGATGTCCTTGGGCTGGAGGCCTGCCGCCTCCGCCGCGAAGCCCGGCTCCACCGACTCCACATAGGCTCCCTTGGGAAGTCCATAGGTGTCCACCACAACGGCATCCACATCCATGCCCCGGATGCCAATGTAGGCGGAGCGGATGAAACCGTTGGTCTGCAGGTCCTCGATGCTCTTTTTCAGGTCGTCAATGGGGATGGCGAAGCTGATGCCCTCAATGGAGGCACCGGAGGAGGTGGTTCCGGAATACTTGGCGGTGGTGATGCCTACCACCTCTCCCCGGGTGTTGAAGAGAGGGCCGCCGGAGTTTCCGGAGTTGATGGCTACGTCGGTCTGGAGCATATTCACCACGTTGCTGTCGGTGGTGACCTCCCGGTTTTTGCCGCTGATATAGCCTACGGTCTGGGTGGCCTCCAGGGCACTCAGGGGATTGCCGATGGCGATTACCATGTCACCGATGGCGAGGCTGGCGCTGCTGCCCAGGGTCACCGGAGTCAGGTTCTCCGCCTCAATTTTCAGCACAGCCATATCCGCCGAGGTGTCCCGGCCGATGAGGGTGCCCTCGTACTGCTCCCCGGATTGGGTGTTGACGGTGATGGAGTCGGCGTTTTCCACCACATGGTAGTTGGTCACAATATAGCCGTCGGATGTGACGATAAAGCCGGAGCCGGTGACGCTGCGCCGGAGGGTCTGGCCGGAGACCGTGGCGGCAGCGTCACAGGAGATGCCCACCACGGAGCCTGCGTTCTGCGCGTAGACCTGGGCGGGGGTCAGCACCTCTCCGGCGGGCAGAGGGGTGGAGGCGTTTCCGCCGGTATTTCCGAGGGCCGCGAGCCGGGTCTCCAGTCTGGCGATCCGGTCATAAAGGTAGGCGGTCTGCTCTGCCGTCTGCTTTCTCGCGGCAGAGGCAGTGATGAGGCCTGTGAGCAGGCAGCCGGCGGCCACCAATGCCACAGTGCCCCAGAAGGGAGGCAGCTTTCGCCTGGGCTTTCTGGGCTGGGGCTGCTCGTGGGTGCCGTAAAAGCTTTCATAGGGGGAATCCTCATAGGGAGAGCGAGGGGCCCTGGGCGCTTCGGGAGCGGCATCCTCAGGAGCGGCCTCCTCGGGGACGGCCTCCTCGGGGACGGCCTCCTCGGGGACGGCCTCCTCGGGAATGGCTTCTTCGGGGGCGGTCCCTACCTCCTGGACCGGGGGCTCTTCCAACGGGGTGGTTTCCTCCGGCAGAGGAGAAAATGTATCGTCAAAGGTATCCATAGTTGACCTCCTG
>ERZ1035006.1967-NODE-1967-length-12460-cov-4.024829_pt1 | contig 12460 bp, 5 predicted proteins | sample MGYA00520694_ERZ1035006 | MGnify/ENA primary metagenome ERZ1035006 (study PRJEB33766, sample SAMN09781746) | gut metagenome | biome: gut microbiome | host: Homo sapiens | place: Madagascar | study: EMG produced TPA metagenomics assembly of the PRJNA485056 data...
GCTTCCCGCGAAAATGTTCCAAATCAAAAATGTGAATAAAAGCAGGAGGAGCAGCAAAAAGCCTCCCCAGATGCGAAGTGTTCGGGTCCTCTTCATGTCGCTCCTCCTTATGATGGAAATAATGCTCACCGCATCCGTGTCAGAAAGTGAAACGCCGTATCCGGCGCGTCGTTCAACGCATGGTTCACGTCCAGAATGAGATCGCTCAGCTCCAGCGACTCCTGATAGAAGTTTTTGGTCAGGCACCACACATTACCGCTTTTGACGGCCTTGAAGTCGGCCATCAGTGGATCCATTGCCACCAATTCATCCAGCGTGTGCAGCTCGCCGTCGATGATGCTGTTGTAGATCAGCACATCGGCGTCCACTGCACCGTGGTAGAAGGATTCCATCTGAATGTTGATGGTGGACTGGGCGTTGTCCTCCGCCGATTCATCGAAGGAGACATAGTCTCCGCCTGCGATGGTGACGCACTTCGCCACATAGTCCGTGGACTTGCGGACGTTTACAGCGCCGCTGCTGGTGATGTAGAAAAACGCCACAGTCTTGCCAGTGGGCTGCTGCTCCAGTACGTCCGCCACGCTGTCCATCTTCTCATTAAACAGCGCCTCGGCCTCGTCCTCCTTGTCCAGCAGCGCCGCGTACAGCTTGATCCACTCCATCCGACCCAAGGGCTGGGTCTCGTAGCTGGATGTCTCCACCAGCACGGGGATGCCCAGCCGCTCCAGTTGCTCCAGCACCGCCGGAGAGTGATAGATCATGGTGTTTTCCACCGCCAGATCACAGCCCTGCGACAGGATCAGCTCATAATCCGGCTCAGAGTACTTGCCGGCGTATACCAGCGCTCCACTGTCCATGGCGTCCTTGGCACGCTGGATATACCAGTCCGACTGCTTTTTTCCGCTGAGGGTGATGCAGTCGATGGCGTTCAGCTTGTCGAAGTAGTCCATGGCAGCGGCGGCTACCAGATAGATCTGGTCCAGCGGCTGGTGCAAAACAGTGACGCCAGAGGGTGTTCCGTCAGGCACCGCCGCGCCCTCCGCTACCAGCAGGTACACCCGGTCGTTGTTGATGGTGATGCGCTTGTAGCTCTCTCCGGCATACTCTACGGTAAACTGCTGGGCATAGCGCAGGGGCATGGTACGGTCAAAGACCAACTCATCCCACGATATGGAGGCAGTTTGTCCATCTGTTTTGGCAGGGGCGTCTGCCGTGCCGCAGCCACAGAGGGACAGCATCAGCAGCAGCGCCAGTACCGCGGCGGTCAGCCGTTTCACTGGGCTGCCTCCACCGCCGTGGTGGAATCAAAGGTCAGGGTGTACTCGATCTCGTGGGGGGTGCTCATGGCGGTGGTGTCGCCGATCACTGTCAGCGGAGTATCCAGCGCCCGCACGGGGATCTCGAAGGTGGAGCCGCCCTCGGTGGCGAGAACGTCATAGCGCTGGCCGTCCACCAGCATATAGTCGTACTTCTGGCTGCTCCACACGATGGTGGCAGTGGCAGCGCCGTTCTCTACCTTCAGGGTGCAGGGGGTCAGCACATGGGACTTGCCGGAGCCGCCCTCAAAGCCTACCTCAATGGTGTAAGTGCCGTCCGCCAATGCGATGGCGGCAGCGTCATCGCCGTCATCCTCCTTCAGAACAGGGTTGGAGACGGAGACCTTGTGGTCATACCATACGCCCTTCTTGCCGATGAGGGCCACGTCGAACTCCGTGTCCAAGGCGGGCACGGGGATGTCAAAGCCGTTGACCTCCTCGGACAGACCATCGGGATAGGTGACGGTATCCTTGGTGGGCTGCAGCAGCACGGCACCGTCCTTCTGTGCGTCCTCCTTCAAACCGGGGAACAGATTCACGATGCTGGTGGAGGCGAGGCTGACGTGAATGGTCATCTGCCCGTCCTTCACGGTCAGTACGCCCTTGCCGTCGCAGGTCTCGTTGGCGTGGAACATACTGCTGTCGGTGTTGAAATCCGCGGTGTACACGCCGTCCGCCAGCGCGGGCTCGGTGACATCGCCGCCGTTATAGTCATCTGTTTTCTGCTGTCCGCAGCCCGCCAGCAGCGAGGCCGTCATCAGCAGTGCCAGCAGACAGGAAAGAAACTTCTTCATTTTTTGTATCCTCCTTGCTCTGAAAAAGGCTCCGAGGCGATAGCATACCGCCCCGGAGCCAAGTCAGTCCTTGTTACGCGATAGCGTCGATGGCAGCCTTGGTGTGTGCCACGTAGAGAGCCTGCACGTCCGCGATACGGCCCAGGCCGGAGATCTGGCAGTTCACGGTGAAACCGGCGGCCTCAAACATGGTCTTCCAGGAATCCCCGTCCGCGCCGGCCATGTCGTTGTTGGCGTGGTCACCCGCCACGACCATCAGGGGACGCAGCACCACGGTGGTGTAACCGGCTTCCTTGACAGCCGCGATCACGGCCTCGCAGGAGGTGTCCTCGGGCTCGCCCTCCACGGTGCCGATGAATACGTTCTCATAGCCCAGCTTGTCCATCTGGGTGGCCATCTGGCTGTAAGTGACCTTCGCCACGTGCGCCGTACCGTGACCCATCAGCACATAAGCCACACCGGCCTCCTTGGCGGCGGTGGTGGACTCGTAACCGCTCTCGCTCAGAGCAGCGGCGACGACGGCCTTGGCAACGGCTTCCTTGTCGGCGTTGATGATGGTGGCGTCGTTGCCCACCTCACCCAGCATGGGCTCGGCGATCTCAACAGACTCGAACTTGTCACGAACCTTGTCGATGGCGTCGCACATCTCGTCGTACTCAGCACCGTGCATCAGATGGGTGGGCTGCACCACCAGCTGCTTCACGCCGTTGGCGACAGCGCGCTCCAGAGCCTGCTCCATGTTGTCGATCTTCTCGCCGTCACGAGCCTGGATGTGGTTGATGATGATCTGGGCGGTGAAGGCGCGGCGCACGGACCAATCGGGGTTGGCCTCCTGCAGGGCGTCCTCAATGCTCTTGATGTCGGCTACGCGGCTGTCGTTGAAGGAGGTGCCGAAGGACACCACCAGCAGCTCCTTCTCGCCGATCTCGTCCTGGTTGCGGGGATCGTCCTTGGACGCATCACCGGTGTCCAGACCGAAATAGTCGGGGCTGGCTTCCTCGCCCTCCACCAGTGCCTTCTGGGCGTCGGTCAGGGCGTCCCAAGCGGCCTTGGCGGCCTCGCACTGGGCGTCGGTCTCCTCGGTGCGCGCCTGCACGTAGATGGCGTCGATCAGCGCGGCGACCTTGTCGGCGGCGGCCTGATCAGCATCGGCGGTGGGCGCATCGGTGTTGTCCTTGGTGTCGGCGGTGGCCTGAGTGGCCTCGGTGGTGGACACATTGTTGTCCTTGGTGTCGGCGGCAACGTCCTTGTTGCCGCAGGCGGTCAGCATGCTCATCAGCATCACTGCCGCCATGAGAAGTGCAAGTGCTTTCTTCATGGGGAACTACCTCGTTTCAAAAAATGTTCTGAAAGAATATAAAAGCGGCTGCGGTTTTCCGCAGCCGACCTCTGTGCTTCTTACTACTGGCAGATCCTCGCGCAGACGCGCTTGGGTCATAAGTTCGTAGGAACACCAACCTGTGGGCAGCGGGTTCGAGATTCCACACAGAGGCAGGTCTCCTGACTTCGTTCGTCACGGCATTGCCCTTCCCAGTTTCCCAGTGGCTTGCAAGGCCGCTCCCGTACACAGTGACTGCATCGCTCCGGATTCCCACCGGATTCCCTTTTCATCTGCTCTTGAGCAGACACCTCTGTGCTACAACTTTATATTTTCCAGACAGTGGGATTATATCACATTTTGTCGAATTGTCAATCCGTTCTGATGGTGGGGCTGTCTAAAATCTGATGTGGGATTTTTTATTATAGGTATTTGGGAGTGGGCGGTTGCTCTAAAGTCTTATGTGGGATTTTCTCGTTTAGGGCTGTTCGGAGAAAAGCGGTCGCTGTAAAGTTTTATGTGGGATTTCTCATCAAAAGCGATTTGTGCAGAAAAAGGCACCGGCATCCAACCGAAGATGCCGGTGCCCTTCTTTTGGAATGCAGTGGTAATCAACTAAACAATTCGTCCAGCTTCTGCTGGAGCGTTCCTTCCTTGGCATACGGAAGTGCGTCTAACTGCCGGAAGTTGTGCTTGATGTCCTTCGTATCCTCATTAAAGCCAAGAATGTACGAGAGCGCAATGTGATAGATGATTTCGGTAGGTGCCAGCCCATACACCTACTTCTCAAAAATGTGGCGCAAGCGTTCTTTGGGGTCAGGGAACTGCTTCTTCATCTGCTCGCTATGATACAGCCTCTTGACGATTTCCGTGATATAAAGGCCGGATTTCATATAGAGGTCAATTATGTTTTTTTCATAGCCTGAAGTCCCAAAAGAAATTGTTTACATACATAGGGACAGCCTTTATTAAAAACCAATATACCTTTAATGCGCACGTAATACGCATTGTTTCCGTAATACGCATCCTCCCGCACCTGAAAGGGATGATCCGGAAACGGATGCAGCTCAGAGAACGGAATCTGAACGACTACTTCCTGCTGCGGTTCACCATCGACGGTGTAAAAATGACCAACGGTCTCAATGAGCTGGGCGGTGAATACTACTATGCCCAGGCCAATGGTGTCCTTGCAGTAAATTCCACGATTTGGGTCAGTCAGAAAAATGACCTGATCCCCGAGGAGGGTGATTGGCACTCCTTTGACGCTGAGGGCAAGCTCGTAAAAACCGGTTTTGTTACTGGCGGTGGAGCCACCTACTACTATGATAATAATGTGCTGGCTCTGGGCTTTACCAAAATCGGTGAGGACTATTACTTCTTTAATGCCGGCAGTGGCAAAATGTACATGGATACAACCCTGTGGGTCGGTAGCAATGATTACGGCGTTAAGAGCGGCATAGATATTGTACTGCTTACGCTGATGGCTGATGTGCGTTTGGTCGCAGTCTATTCCGTATACAACATGGTAATCAGCAGCATCCGCTCCATAACCGAAGCCTTCTCGGGTGGAATGGAAGCGGTATTCGGTGAATGGATCGCAAAAGGGGACATTCCTGCCCTCCAGTTGTCCTATCGAAAATATAAAACGCTTATATCAGCAGCATCCCTAGTGCTGTTTTCCTGTGCGGGTATTTTGATCGTCCCGTTCATCATGTTGTACACCAAAGAAATCACCGATGCGGATTACATTCAGCCAGCCTTTGCCTTGGTATTTCTCGTTGCAGAGGCGGTGAATTGTCTGGTGCTTCCTTGTTCCAGTCTTCCGGTGGCTGCGAATCATTTGAAGCAAACCCGTTGGGGAGCCTATGGTGAAGCGATGATCAACATTTTTCTTTCCTGCATCCTGATCAAGTGGAATCCTTTGCTTGGAGTTGCTCTTGGGACTTTGGTTGCAACCATGTTCCGAGCAGTCTACTATATGATTTATTCTGCAAAGAATTTTTTGCACCTTCCGGTTTATAGAATTCTTTTGCCGTGCTGTGGGACAATCTTTCTGCTTTGCGCAATCGCATTATGTGGTGCTTTCCTCATCCAGACAGTAAAAATAAGGAATTATTTTTCCTGGATGCTATGGGGTCTCCTATGTCTCCTGATTATTGCTCTCCCTGTAGCTGCTGCAGTGCGCAATTACATAAAGCGGATACAGTGTCGTAGGCAAATTTGAAGTCAAGCCTTATACTAAAATCTAAGGCAATACCGCACAGAAAGAAGTGCCAAATACTGCCGAGTGTGATATAATAAACTTATGGATAAACAGATGACAATTTCCGCATTCAGCGATGAACTGGCGCAGGTGCGGACGAAGAAAAAAGAATTTCTCAGTCAGATTGAACGGATTGTCCCGTGGAAGGAATGGCTTGCCATGATTCAGCCGTGCTATTACAAAGGAGAGCGCGGCAACAAACCCTATCCGCTGGAGATCATGCTCCGACTGTATCTGCTGCAAAACCTCTATGACCTGAGTGACGAGGCCACAGTGGCAGAAGCCATCGACAGCCGCGCATTTTCGGAGTTCTGCGGCGTGAATTCCAGCAATCAGGTTCCGGACGGGGATACTCTCGGCCGTTTTCGGAATCTGCTGATCCGGAACGGACTGCAGGAAAAGCTGTTTGCTCAGGTGGTAGCAGCGCTCATGGAACGTGGTCTTATTCTGAAAAAGGGCACCATTGTAGATTCCACCATCATTTCCGCCCCCTCTTCTACCAAGAATAAGGAAAAGAAACGCAAGCAATGCATATGGCGCGCCATATGCATTGCTTGCGTTTCTTTTCCTTATTCTTGGTAGAAGAGGGGGCGGAAATGATGGTGGAATCTACAATGGTGCCCTTTTTCAGAATAAGACCACGTTCCATGAGCGCTGCTACCACCTGAGCAAACAGCTTTTCCTGCAGTCCGTTCCGGATCAGCAGATTCCGAAAACGGCCGAGAGTATCCCCGTCCGGAACCTGATTGCTGGAATTCACGCCGCAGAACTCCGAAAATGCGCGGCTGTCGATGGCTTCTGCCACTGTGGCCTCGTCACTCAGGTCATAGAGGTTTTGCAGCAGATACAGTCGGAGCATGATCTCCAGCGGATAGGGTTTGTTGCCGCGCTCTCCTTTGTAATAGCACGGCTGAATCATGGCAAGCCATTCCTTCCACGGGACAATCCGTTCAATCTGACTGAGAAATTCTTTTTTCTTCGTCCGCACCTGCGCCAGTTCATCGCTGAATGCGGAAATTGTCATCTGTTTATCCATAAGTTTATTATATCACACTCGGCAGTATTTGGCACTTCTTTCTGTGCGGTATTGCCTTAGATTTTAGTATAAGGCTTGACTTCAAATTTGCCTACGACACTGTATCCGCTTTATGTAATTGCGCACTGCAGCAGCTACAGGGAGAGCAATAATCAGGAGACATAGGAGACCCCATAGCATCCAGGAAAAATAATTCCTTATTTTTACTGTCTGGATGAGGAAAGCACCACATAATGCGATTGCGCAAAGCAGAAAGATTGTCCCACAGCACGGCAAAAGAATTCTATAAACCGGAAGGTGCAAAAAATTCTTTGCAGAATAAATCATATAGTAGACTGCTCGGAACATGGTTGCAACCAAAGTCCCAAGAGCAACTCCAAGCAAAGGATTCCACTTGATCAGGATGCAGGAAAGAAAAATGTTGATCATCGCTTCACCATAGGCTCCCCAACGGGTTTGCTTCAAATGATTCGCAGCCACCGGAAGACTGGAACAAGGAAGCACCAGACAATTCACCGCCTCTGCAACGAGAAATACCAAGGCAAAGGCTGGCTGAATGTAATCCGCATCGGTGATTTCTTTGGTGTACAACATGATGAACGGGACGATCAAAATACCCGCACAGGAAAACAGCACTAGGGATGCTGCTGATATAAGCGTTTTATATTTTCGATAGGACAACTGGAGGGCAGGAATGTCCCCTTTTGCGATCCATTCACCGAATACCGCTTCCATTCCACCCGAGAAGGCTTCGGTTATGGAGCGGATGCTGCTGATTACCATGTTGTATACGGAATAGACTGCGACCAAACGCACATCAGCCATCAGCGTAAGCAGTACAATATCTATGCCGCTCTTAACGCCGTAATCATTGCTACCGACCCACAGAGTTGTACCCATGTACATCTTGCCACTGCAGGCATTAAAGAAGTAGTAGTCCTCACCGATCTTGGTAAAGCCCAGAGCCAGCACATTATTATCATAGTAGTAGGTGGCTCCACCGCCAGTAACAAAACCGGTTTTTACGAGCTTGCCCTCAGCGTCAAAGGAGTGCCAATCACCCTCCTCGGGGATCAGGTCATTTTTCTGACTGACCCAAATCGTGGAATTTACTGCAAGGACACCATTGGCCTGGGCATAGTAGTATTCACCGCCCAGCTCATTGAGACCGTTGGTCATTTTTACACCGTCGATGGTGAACCGCAGCAGGAAGTAGTCGTTCAGATTCCGTTCTCTGAGCTGCATCCGTTTCCGGATCATCCCTTTCAGGTGCGGGAGGATGCGTATTACGGAAACAATGCGTATTACGTGCGCATTAAAGGTATATTGGTTTTTAATAAAGGCTGTCCCTATGTATGTAAACAATTTCTTTTGGGACTTCAGGCTATGAAAAAAACATAATTGACCTCTATATGAAATCCGGCCTTTATATCACGGAAATCGTCAAGAGGCTGTATCATAGCGAGCAGATGAAGAAGCAGTTCCCTGACCCCAAAGAACGCTTGCGCCACATTTTTGAGAAGTAGGTGTATGGGCTGGCACCTACCGAAATCATCTATCACATTGCGCTCTCGTACATTCTTGGCTTTAATGAGGATACGAAGGACATCAAGCACAACTTCCGGCAGTTAGACGCACTTCCGTATGCCAAGGAAGGAACGCTCCAGCAGAAGCTGGACGAATTGTTTAGTTGATTACCACTGCATTCCAAAAGAAGGGCACCGGCATCTTCGGTTGGATGCCGGTGCCTTTTTCTGCACAAATCGCTTTTGATGAGAAATCCCACATAAAACTTTACAGCGACCGCTTTTCTCCGAACAGCCCTAAACGAGAAAATCCCACATAAGACTTTAGAGCAACCGCCCACTCCCAAATACCTATAATAAAAAATCCCACATCAGATTTTAGACAGCCCCACCATCAGAACGGATTGACAATTCGACAAAATGTGATATAATCCCACTGTCTGGAAAATATAAAGTTGTAGCACAGAGGTGTCTGCTCAAGAGCAGATGAAAAGGGAATCCGGTGGGAATCCGGAGCGATGCAGTCACTGTGTACGGGAGCGGCCTTGCAAGCCACTGGGAAACTGGGAAGGGCAATGCCGTGACGAACGAAGTCAGGAGACCTGCCTCTGTGTGGAATCTCGAACCCGCTGCCCACAGGTTGGTGTTCCTACGAACTTATGACCCAAGCGCGTCTGCGCGAGGATCTGCCAGTAGTAAGAAGCACAGAGGTCGGCTGCGGAAAACCGCAGCCGCTTTTATATTCTTTCAGAACATTTTTTGAAACGAGGTAGTTCCCCATGAAGAAAGCACTTGCACTTCTCATGGCGGCAGTGATGCTGATGAGCATGCTGACCGCCTGCGGCAACAAGGACGTTGCCGCCGACACCAAGGACAACAATGTGTCCACCACCGAGGCCACTCAGGCCACCGCCGACACCAAGGACAACACCGATGCGCCCACCGCCGATGCTGATCAGGCCGCCGCCGACAAGGTCGCCGCGCTGATCGACGCCATCTACGTGCAGGCGCGCACCGAGGAGACCGACGCCCAGTGCGAGGCCGCCAAGGCCGCTTGGGACGCCCTGACCGACGCCCAGAAGGCACTGGTGGAGGGCGAGGAAGCCAGCCCCGACTATTTCGGTCTGGACACCGGTGATGCGTCCAAGGACGATCCCCGCAACCAGGACGAGATCGGCGAGAAGGAGCTGCTGGTGGTGTCCTTCGGCACCTCCTTCAACGACAGCCGCGTAGCCGACATCAAGAGCATTGAGGACGCCCTGCAGGAGGCCAACCCCGATTGGTCCGTGCGCCGCGCCTTCACCGCCCAGATCATCATCAACCACATCCAGGCTCGTGACGGCGAGAAGATCGACAACATGGAGCAGGCTCTGGAGCGCGCTGTCGCCAACGGCGTGAAGCAGCTGGTGGTGCAGCCCACCCATCTGATGCACGGTGCTGAGTACGACGAGATGTGCGACGCCATCGACAAGGTTCGTGACAAGTTCGAGTCTGTTGAGATCGCCGAGCCCATGCTGGGTGAGGTGGGCAACGACGCCACCATCATCAACGCCGACAAGGAAGCCGTTGCCAAGGCCGTCGTCGCCGCTGCTCTGAGCGAGAGCGGTTACGAGTCCACCACCGCCGCCAAGGAGGCCGGTGTGGCTTATGTGCTGATGGGTCACGGTACGGCGCACGTGGCGAAGGTCACTTACAGCCAGATGGCCACCCAGATGGACAAGCTGGGCTATGAGAACGTATTCATCGGCACCGTGGAGGGCGAGCCCGAGGACACCTCCTGCGAGGCCGTGATCGCGGCTGTCAAGGAAGCCGGTTACACCACCGTGGTGCTGCGTCCCCTGATGGTCGTGGCGGGTGACCACGCCAACAACGACATGGCCGGCGCGGACGGGGATTCCTGGAAGACCATGTTTGAGGCCGCCGGTTTCACCGTGAACTGCCAGATCTCCGGCCTGGGCCGTATCGCGGACGTGCAGGCTCTCTACGTGGCACACACCAAGGCTGCCATCGACGCTATCGCGTAACAAGGACTGACTTGGCTCCGGGGCGGTATGCTATCGCCTCGGAGCCTTTTTCAGAGCAAGGAGGATACAAAAAATGAAGAAGTTTCTTTCCTGTCTGCTGGCACTGCTGATGACGGCCTCGCTGCTGGCGGGCTGCGGACAGCAGAAAACAGATGACTATAACGGCGGCGATGTCACCGAGCCCGCGCTGGCGGACGGCGTGTACACCGCGGATTTCAACACCGACAGCAGTATGTTCCACGCCAACGAGACCTGCGACGGCAAGGGCGTACTGACCGTGAAGGACGGGCAGATGACCATTCACGTCAGCCTCGCCTCCACCAGCATCGTGAATCTGTTCCCCGGTTTGAAGGAGGACGCACAGAAGGACGGTGCCGTGCTGCTGCAGCCCACCAAGGATACCGTCACCTATCCCGATGGTCTGTCCGAGGAGGTCAACGGCTTTGACATCCCCGTGCCCGCCTTGGACACGGAGTTCGACGTGGCCCTCATCGGCAAGAAGGGCGTATGGTATGACCACAAGGTCTCCGTCTCCAACCCTGTTCTGAAGGAGGATGACGGCGATGACGCTGCCGCCATCGCATTGGCGGACGGCACTTACACCATTGAGGTAGGCTTTGAGGGCGGCTCCGGCAAGTCCCATGTGCTGACCCCCTGCACCCTGAAGGTAGAGAACGGCGCTGCCACTGCCACCATCGTGTGGAGCAGCCAGAAGTACGACTATATGCTGGTGGACGGCCAGCGCTATGACGTTCTCGCCACCGAGGGCGGCTCCACCTTCGAGATCCCCGTGCGGGCGCTGGATACTCCGCTGACAGTGATCGGCGACACCACCGCCATGAGCACCCCCCACGAGATCGAGTACACCCTGACCTTTGATTCCACCACGGCGGTGGAGGCAGCCCAGTGAAACGGCTGACCGCCGCGGTACTGGCGCTGCTGCTGATGCTGTCCCTCTGTGGCTGCGGCACGGCAGACGCCCCTGCCAAAACAGATGGACAAACTGCCTCCATATCGTGGGATGAGTTGGTCTTTGACCGTACCATGCCCCTGCGCTATGCCCAGCAGTTTACCGTAGAGTATGCCGGAGAGAGCTACAAGCGCATCACCATCAACAACGACCGGGTGTACCTGCTGGTAGCGGAGGGCGCGGCGGTGCCTGACGGAACACCCTCTGGCGTCACTGTTTTGCACCAGCCGCTGGACCAGATCTATCTGGTAGCCGCCGCTGCCATGGACTACTTCGACAAGCTGAACGCCATCGACTGCATCACCCTCAGCGGAAAAAAGCAGTCGGACTGGTATATCCAGCGTGCCAAGGACGCCATGGACAGTGGAGCGCTGGTATACGCCGGCAAGTACTCTGAGCCGGATTATGAGCTGATCCTGTCGCAGGGCTGTGATCTGGCGGTGGAAAACACCATGATCTATCACTCTCCGGCGGTGCTGGAGCAACTGGAGCGGCTGGGCATCCCCGTGCTGGTGGAGACATCCAGCTACGAGACCCAGCCCTTGGGTCGGATGGAGTGGATCAAGCTGTACGCGGCGCTGCTGGACAAGGAGGACGAGGCCGAGGCGCTGTTTAATGAGAAGATGGACAGCGTGGCGGACGTACTGGAGCAGCAGCCCACTGGCAAGACTGTGGCGTTTTTCTACATCACCAGCAGCGGCGCTGTAAACGTCCGCAAGTCCACGGACTATGTGGCGAAGTGCGTCACCATCGCAGGCGGAGACTATGTCTCCTTCGATGAATCGGCGGAGGACAACGCCCAGTCCACCATCAACATTCAGATGGAATCCTTCTACCACGGTGCAGTGGACGCCGATGTGCTGATCTACAACAGCATCATCGACGGCGAGCTGCACACGCTGGATGAATTGGTGGCAATGGATCCACTGATGGCCGACTTCAAGGCCGTCAAAAGCGGTAATGTGTGGTGCCTGACCAAAAACTTCTATCAGGAGTCGCTGGAGCTGAGCGATCTCATTCTGGACGTGAACCATGCGTTGAACGACGCGCCGGATACGGCGTTTCACTTTCTGACACGGATGCGGTGAGCATTATTTCCATCATAAGGAGGAGCGACATGAAGAGGACCCGAACACTTCGCATCTGGGGAGGCTTTTTGCTGCTCCTCCTGCTTTTATTCACATTTTTGATTTGGAACATTTTCGCGGGAAGC
>ERZ1035006.1970-NODE-1970-length-12439-cov-8.745559_pt1 | contig 12439 bp, 11 predicted proteins | sample MGYA00520694_ERZ1035006 | MGnify/ENA primary metagenome ERZ1035006 (study PRJEB33766, sample SAMN09781746) | gut metagenome | biome: gut microbiome | host: Homo sapiens | place: Madagascar | study: EMG produced TPA metagenomics assembly of the PRJNA485056 data...
CGTGCATGGAGCAAACTGCTTTGAGGTTTGCATTCACAAATACGTAAGCGCTCAAAAGAAAACCCGGGAAAAACACATGGTGATATCCCCCGGTAATGGAATGAGCAGATTCTATGTTCAACAGCTTCACAAGTCCCCGAAACAATAATGTATAACATACCGGTGCAATCATTGCCCACGCTCAAAACAGGCAGGCCCCACTTGGGGACTGCCTGTTTTGGGGTGTTGGATGTTTCCTTACCCCCTAGGCTTCCCGGAAATAGGCTAGGGTGGCGTCGGAAAGCACCGTAACTTTGGTGCCGGGGCCGTGGCGCTGACGCAGCAGCTCCAGGGTTTGCTCCCAGGTGTCGGTATAATATTGCTTGTCCAACTCTCCGAACCAATGGGCGGCGCCTCGGTCTGGGTAAGGCATATAGAAAATATAGCGGCCTACCTCCGGACGGATGGCCGGCATGCCGCCCATCATCCGCCCGCCGGTGTCCATGCCGAAGGAGCCGAAGAGATAATGGGTGGCCTGTCCCCGGTTCGTCAAGTCCGGCACCACAATGTCTCCGCCGGGTCTCAGGGCCATGGCGGCAAAACCGGTGGCGATGGTGGCCTCGCTGGCCTTGGCGTTTACATTGGCAATGACGACATCGGCGTCCCGAAGGGGAGGCAGCCCATAGGCCTCCTGGGCCGCCGGAATGGCGGCGTAATATTCCTGAATGGGGTCTCCGGCGTAGAGGTCGATGAGCTCTAGGCGGCTGTTGTAGAGGCAGTCTACCTTGAAGAAGGGCAGGGCCATGCGGGTCATCTCCTCGATCTCCTCCCGCATACCCCGCATTTCCAGATTGCCGGTCATTTTGGAGGAATTCAGCTGGTGTTCCCGCAGAAAATCCGTGGCGGTGCGGTGATTCTGGGCGATGGTGTCGATGGAGGCGATGCCGGGGAATAGCAGCTTGCCGCCGCCGCCGAATCCATTCATGGTGTGGGGCGTGACGGCTCCCAGGCCGATGCGCAGGTCCGCCTGGACATATTCCCGGTTGATCCGGACATCTACGCCCCGGCTGGTTTTTCCGAGAGAGACGGTGTTTTCGTAGCAATTGTGATTATAAACCGGGTACTCGTGGACGATATCCGGCCCCAGCTTGGCGATATGATCCTGGAGATCATGGGCTCCATGGGTGCCAAGGGCACAGAGAAACTCGATATTCTCTTTCTGGACGCCGCTTTCCAGCAGGATGTCCAGCACGGCCCGGGCCATCCGATGGGTGGGGGTGCCCCGGCTGATGTCGTCGAAGACGATGCAGACCCGCTTTTTCCCCCGGGCCAGCTGGGAAAGGGGCAGAGAACCAATGGGGTGCTCCAGGCGGCTTCGGATATCCGCGTCTCTCAGGGGCAGCCAGCTGTCGCCGGGGAGAGGGTAATAGGTGACCTGCCAGTCCTCCGGCAGATCCAGGACCAGGGGCGCATTGCCCTGATGGGCGTTGTGGGGTAGGGAAAGACGCATGGGATACCTCCTTTGTTAGTGAAAAGATGCCCCGGCCGGATATCCCGGCCGGGGGACATGCTCAGGACACGAATCCAAACAGCCTGGGCAGGAACAGGGACAGACCGGGGAAGACAGTGAGCAGGACAAGAATGACCAGGTCCACCGCAATAAAGGGAATCAGCTGCCTGATCAGATTCCCCATCTTGCATTTTCCCACAGACTGGGTGGTATAGATCGCCATGCCAAAGGGCGGTGTCAGCATACCGATCATCAGATTGCTGACGACCAGAACGCCAAAATGGATCGGGTTTACCCCAGCGGCCTTTGCCACAGGGAAAAGAATGGGCACCAGCACCAATATAGAGGGGGCGGTATCCATAAACATACCCCAGACCAGCAGAATGATATTGATGACTACCAGCACACCAAGAGAGGAGCTGGCAAAGGTGCCAATGAGGGCGGAAAGCTTGGCGGGGATGTTCTCGATGGCCAGCACGTAGGAGAAGGTGGTGGCCCCGGCGATGATCAGATAGATGGTGGCCGTCTGGATCAGCACATTCTTGCAGATGACCAGGCACTCGGACAGGGGGATGTGCTTATACAGGAAGGTGGTGATGCAAAGCGCGTAGGCCAGGGCTACGGCGGCGGCCTCGGTGGGGGTAAACACGCCGGAATTCATGCCCACCAGAATGATGACTACGGTCATCAGGGGGAGAATGGACTGCACGGTGACCTGGATGGCAGTACGGAAGGGGATCTTTTCGGTGCGCTTGGGCATTTCCACAAAGCGGCTCTCAATGAAGATCACAATGGCGCTGCCCAGACCGATCAGCAGTCCCGGCATGGCACCGCCCCAGAAGAGAGCACCGGTGGAGAGTCCTGTGGCGGAGGCTACCAGCACAGCGGGGATGCTTGGAGGAATCAGAGGCCCCTGGATGGCGGTAGCGGCGGTAACGGCGCAGGAGAAGTCCTTGGTGTAGCCCTGCTCCTCCATGGCGGGAATCAGAATGGAGCCAAGGGAGGCGATATCCGACAGGGCGGAGCCGGTGATCCCGGCGAAGAAGGTGGAGGCCAGGGTATTGACGTAGGCAAGGCCGCCCCGGACCCGGCCCACCAGAAGGTCTGCGAACCGGACAATGGCGGTGGTGATACCGCCCCGGTTCATGACCTCTCCGCACATGATGAACATGGGAATGGCCAGCAGCACAAAGCTGTCCATGCCACGGAACATTTTCTCAATGACTACCATCAGCAGGGCAATCTTGCCCACGGCTACGCAGTATACCAGGCTGGAGAAGGTCATGACGAAGACGATGGGCATACCCAAAAACATGAGTACAGCGAAGACAATCAGAGCAATGGCTAACGGGTTCATGGGATACCTCCTTTACGTTTCGTCCTGCCATAGCTGGCAGATTTTCGCGGGGATCTGGAGCAGCATACTGACGGCACCGATGAGCAGAGAGAAGAAGGGCAGGGCCCAGGGAATGTGGATGGAGGCACAGTAGACCTTTACATTTCTGGAGACGTAGATGTAGCCGTAGTAGAACATGACGCACAGAAACACGGCAATCAGCACATAGAAAAACGTGGAGAGGATCTTCTGAACCAGGGGCGGGAATTGGTGATAGAACATATCTACTTTGGCGTTGGCATCCATATACAAGACGGTGCCGGAGGCCAGGTAGACGGCGTAGATCACCAGATAGCGGGTCAGTTCCTCTGCCCAGGTAAAGGAGTGGTGGAAGATGTTGCGCAGGACGACCTGCACAAAGGTCAGCCCAACGGCGAAAATCAGGAAGGCAATGCCAATGCCCAGTAGGATTTGGTTCAGCCGCCGGCAAAAGGATACATATTTCTTCATGTAGAGCTCCCCTTTTTGTGGGCGGGACCGGAGGGGTGCCCCCGGTCCCGGGGTCAGATTACTTGCGGTTGGCGGCGACGGTGTCCATTGCCTTGTCCAGCAGCTCCGGCGTATCCATCACGCCCCGCAGGTACTCCAGCACCTGGGGCTGGCAGGCCTGGCGGAAAGCATCGATTTCCTCGGAGGTGAGCTCGGTGACCTGCAGGCCGTTGTCCTTCAGCATTTGCAGATTGGAAGCTTCGTTGGCCTTAAACATATTGTATTCGGCCTCCAATGCTTTCAGGGCGGCTTCATCTACGGCGGCCTTCTGGTTGTCAGTGAGTCCGTTGTAGAATTTATCGTTCATGCAGAACATGCTGCACAGGCACACATGGCCGTCCAGGGTCATGTATTTCTGGACCTCCCAGGCGCTGATGTACACGGCGTTGGCAATGGGGTTCTCCTGGCCATCCACCACGTTGGTCTGCAGGGCGGTGTAGAGCTCGTTCCAGCTGACGTTGGTGGGCAGGGCTCCCAAAGCCTTAAACATTTCCATGTGAGCGGTTACGTTCATGGTGCGGATCTTCAGTCCGGCCAGGTCGGCAGGGACCTTGATTTCCCGCTTGCTGTTGGTGATGTGGCGCAGGCCCTCATTGAAGAACACCAGAGGACGGATGCCGGACTTCTCGGCGATATTCTTTTGCAGGTCCTTGAAGAAGTCCTTCTCAGGATTCAGCAGCTCGTAGGCCTCGTCGGCGGATTCAAACAGGTAGGGAATGTCCAGGAAGCCCAGGTCGGGATAGTAGGAGGTGGCAAACTGACCGTTGGAGATGGACATGCAGGCCTCCAGAGTGCCGGCCTCTACCTGGGTCAGCATGGAGGTGGCATCGCCCAGCTGGGCGGCAGGGTAAAGATCTACCTTGATAGAGCCGCCGGAGAGAGCCTCTACCTGCTCCTGGAAGGTGTAGGCCGCCTCGGACAGAGCATGGCCGCTGCGTTCGGAGGTTTCGGCCCAGCCCAGCTTGATGGTGACCTTGGGATCGCTGCTGGCAGCGGTTCCGGCTGCGCCATCAGCGGCGGGGGCGACGGTTTGAGCGGGTGCCTCGGTCTTCTGGCCGCAGGCGGCGAGGCTGAGGAGCATCACAAGGGCGAGAATGAGAGCAGACAGACGTTTCATTTAGGGTATCCTCCTTTTTATGTTGGGTGTATTTTCTCACAGCAGCCCCAGCTGCTGCAAACGACTGCGGATGTGGGCCTTCTCTTCATCGGAGGCCGGGATAAAGGGGGCTCGCGGATAGCACCGGACAATACCCCGAAGCTCCAGCATGGCGTAGATGGCCAATTGGGTGGACCGGGCCAGATACATGATGTCCCGCATTTCATTGACCTCAAACTGAGTCTTCCGGCAGGCCTCAAAGTCACCGGAAATGCCCTCCTGGAACATTTTGACGCAGATCTCGGGGAAGGCGTTGGCAATGCCGGGGATAAAGGCTTTGCAGCCTAAGACGCAGGCGGACAGCCACATGGCCTCGGTACCCAAAGCCACATCGAAGGTGTCACTCTTCAGCAGACGCATATATTTGGCCATGGTCTGGATGTCGAAGGTGGCGTCCTTCACGCCGCTGACCCCCACCTGCTCCTTCAGCGTCCGGATCACGTCCAGGTCCATGGGATAGCCCTGGAACTGGGGGTTGTTGTAGACGTATACCGGCAGCCGACCCTTGGCAGCCTTGACCAGGGCGTCAAAGTAGTGGCAGATCTCGTCTTTGTTATGCTTGAAGTAGTAGGGACCTACGGCGGCCACGGCGGCAGCTCCGGCAGAGGCGGCGTGGTCCACCAGCCGGGCGGCGCTAAGGCTGTCGGCGGTGCCTACCTGAACAATGACGGGGACCCGGCCGGCGGCGGTATCGATGGTGGTCTCGGCCACCTGGCGGCGCTCTTCCTCGGTCATCAGCACGCCGCCGCCGTAGGAGCCGTTGATAAACAGGCCGTTTACGTGGGTGGAGAGAAAGTTTACCAGGGTTTTCAGGCTCTCGTAGTCTACTTCTCCGTTTTCCTGGAAGGGGGTCAGCATGGGGGGCACAACGCCGTACATTTGAAACATAGTCGCAGTCTCCTTTTCTTAATTTGTATCCTGCTCGATGGCCTTCAGGGCAACGGCAATGGAGCCGCTGACAGTCAGGCCGTCCAGCTCTTCTTTTTCGTAGATGCTTTCCACGGTGATGTGGTCACCGAATTCCTTTTTCAGCATATAGGTATATAGTTCACACCGGGATTTGTGACCGTACAGGAGATACCGATCGGAAAGATACCCTTGCTCCCGCATTTCGTGGAAGGCATTGAGATCATCGGCGGCAATGGCTGCGTCAATGAAGGTGCGGCGCTCGCCACTGTTGGAGCGCATAAGCACCTGCAGGAATCTGGGCATCATACAGGTGCGGCCCAGTCCCGCATGGCGGACGCAGTCGGCAGCGATGCGAACCAGCTCCTCATAGCTGTAGCCGCCGGGCTCCTCGCCGGGGGTGTCGGCAATGCTTTTGCCGATGCTGGTGGAGGAGAGCAGAGCCTCAAAGAACTGCCCGCTGATGGTGGTGCTGCTGGCCTCGATCTGGCCGACACCATTGATGTACATGACCTTGGTATGGGAAGACAGGGCCACGATGTTGCAGGGAGTGGAGAGGTTGTGGGAGCCCAAAATGCCGATACACTGGACCTCCTCCCCCCGCATGAAGTCCACCTGCCGCAGGTCCTGGGCCTTGGGCGGCAAGGGATAGTTATTGCGGATTCCGGGGATGAAGTAGACGGGGCGGCCTATGGGAAGAACGGCAGGGTCCGTGACCTTGACAATACCCCGGGTGAGCTGCTCCAGGCCCACGGGGGCCACCAGGTGCGGAATCTCGATCAGTCCGATTTCCGATGTGATCATGCCGGAGGCGATGGCGAAGCTGATCTGGGACTCCTCAATACCGGAGTTTTCCAGAATTTCAAAAAAGAGCTCTGTTACACCCTTCCGAAGGGCATCCCGGCTGCCGGTGATGGAGGTGTCCCGGACACCGATCTTCTTTCGTCCGGAGGCCAGGACCTCCCGGCCGTCGGTCATGTAGATGCGGGTCATAGTGGTCCCGCAGTCAATTACCGCAAACATAGCATTCCCTCATTTCTTTGGATGGTTGACGGGGTGCAGGGGAGCTTCTCCCCCCAGAACCCGGGCGACTTCCTGGGCAACCTTCAGCTGAAGGCTCTTCACGGCTTCCTCAGAGTACCAGGCGGCATGGGGTGTGACCAGGGCATTGGGCAGCTTCAGAAGGGGATGGTCTACAGGGATGGGTTCGGTTTCCGTCACATCGATACCGGCCATGGCGATTTCTCCATTCTCCAGAGCCCAGACCAGGTCCTCTTCCTTGACAATGGCGCCTCGGGCGGTGTTGATAAAGACGGCAGTGGGCTTCATCTTCCGGAAGGCCTCCCGGTCAAACATATGGCGGGTGGCGGGAAGCAGGGGACAGTGGACGGATACATAATCGCTGCGCTCCAGCAGCTCCTCCAGGGACACAGGGGTCACGCCCAGCTCCTTGGCGGCGGCTTCATTGACCATGGGATCGTAGGTCAGCATATGGAGGCCGAAGCCCGCCATCTTTTTGGCCACAGCCTGGGGGATCCGGCCGAAGCCTACCAGGCCTAAGGTCTTCCCTTCCATGCGGTACAGAGGCTTCACAACGGTGTAGCTGCAGTTTCCCTGCTTTACCTGGGAGGCCAGATAGGTGAGCTTCTTGGCGCAGTCCAGCAGCAGGGCAATGGCCATGTTGGAAACCTCATCAATGCTGTAGTCCGGCACGTTGCAGACATAGATGCCTCGCTCCTCAGCGGCCTTCAAATCGATGTTGTCCACTCCAATGGCATAGCGGACGATGACCTTGCAGCAGCGGAGGGACTCGATGACTCTCCTGGTGATGGGGGCGAACTGACAGATCAGGGCATCGCAGTCCGCAGCAACGGCGATGACCTCGTCCTCGGTTTTGCAGTGGTAATCCCGAAGCTCCGCACCCAGCTCCGCCATGACGGCCTGCTCCTGATCGATGGATTCGTAGTAATAGTCGGTAATGACAACAAGGGGTTTTTTCATGGATAAGCTCCTTCCTGTTTTATATAATGAAACTTAGTTTTGCTTTTGCGTGATAAAAATAAGATAAGGGATGTCCCGGGAACCCTGGGGCGGTTCCCCGGGCCTCAGCTTCCGAAGTAACCCAGCTCCTTGGAAATGGCCTGGGCGGTTTCCAGGATGCGGGAAAGATAGTAGTCGTGGCGGGAGCCGGAAATGTCCTCCTGCATGCCGCAGAGGCTGACACCGGCTACCATTGTGCCGTCCATCTGATAGACAGGGGCACAGAGGCTGTATACATGGGATTCGTTTTCACCGAAGTTCCCGGAGTATTTCTGCTTGCCCGCCTGGTGGATGAGCTCCAGCAGCTCCGCCCGGTCGGTGATGGTGGCATCGGTGTATTTTTTGGGCTGGATCCGGTCTAAGTACCGGCATATCTCGTCATCACTGTCCTGGGACAGGAACAGCCGGCCAATACCTGTGGAGTACAGCTGGCTGACGCCGCCGCCCAGCACTGTCAGCTGGGTCCAGACGGGGACGGTGGGGGGCAGGATCTGGCCAACCATAGCCAGCATATCCCCCTGACGAATGCCGATATAACAGATCATGCCCATTTCATCGGCCAGCTTTTGCAGATGACGCCTGGCAAACTTGGTCACGTCCAGAGAGTTGAACTTGGATAGTCCGATCCGGTACATCTCCAGTCCTACGGAATACTTCCGGGTCTCCGGATTATAGCTCAGAAAATCCTCCTGGAGCAGGGTATAGGTAAACCGGAGCATGGAGCTCTTGCCGATGCCGGACAGCTGGCTCAGGTCTGACAGGGTCAGTTCCCGATGGGATTCATCAAAGAGCTTCAGAATATCCAGGGCCCTTTTTACGGAACTGATGGTGTAATCTCTGGTCGTATTCAAGTAGACACCTCATTTACAGGATCATTTGGGAAATTGGACCACACCCTTGAAGACGCCGGAGCCGGGAGAGATCCAGGCCGGGATGGCCTGAGCGGCTTCCTGGAAGGAGGCTGTGTGGGTGACAAGCTTCCCAGGGTCCAGCAGACCCAGCTGCCAGAACCGAAGGACCCGCTGATAATCCTCCGGGGTGGAGTTGCGGGTAGTGCCCAAAGTGGGCTCTTTCAGGTGGAAGGGAAGCCCCTCCAAGGCGATGCTGCTGCCGCAGATGCCCACGTACACGACTTGGCCGCCCTGGGTGATATAGCGCCAGGCACTGTCCATAGAGGCTTTGACGGCGGTGGTATCGATGACGGCGTCAAAATTGTCTCCCTGGGTGATGTATGCAATTTCCTTGGCATAATCATAGCCCATCGGATCCAGAACTTCAAGAGAAAAACGATTTTTTACGAAATTTCTTCTTGCTTCGTTGGTATCCGCCAGATACACCGCGGCACCGTAGGTCTGGACGTTGAGGGCGCAGCTGACACCGATGGGCCCGGCGCCGATGATCAGCACCCGGTCATCAGGGGTCAGGTGGAGCTTTCCGGCGGCGTGGGCTCCGATGGTCAGGGGCTCAATGGCGGCAATGGCCTGGGCAGGAGCATCGAAGGGGATTTTCAGAAGATTCTTTTCCGGTACCGTAAGATATTCCTGCAAGGCTCCGTCCTCCTGGACGCCGTAGAGCTTCAGAGACTGGCAGCAGTTGGGCTTTCCCCGGCGGCAGGCCCGGCAGCTTTCACAGGAAATGCAGGGCATCAGGCAGACCCGGTCTCCCGGCTGAAGGCCGGTAACGCGGCTGCCTACGGATTCTACGGTTCCCGCTGCCTCATGGCCCAGGACCCGCGGATAGGTGAACAGAGGATTTTTACCCAGGATGGCTCCTGCGTCAGAACCGCAGATGGCTACAGCCTCTATCTTTACCCGGACCTGATCCGGCCCACAGGGCACCGGCGTTCTTTCCCGGTAACAGAAGCGATTGGGACCTTCTAAAACCAGAGCGTTCATGTCATCCCTCCTATTTGGTCAGATAGCCGCCGTCTACGGGGATGGTGACGCCATTGATGTAGCTGCCCGCGTCGCTGGCAAGCAGCACGGCCACGCCCTTGAAAACCTCCGGGGTGCCCCAGTCTCCCTGGGGAATGCGGGCTTTTACGGAGTTGTAGCGCTCCGGGTCCGCAACCAGAGGGGCGGAGAGGTTAGTCTTGATCCACCCGGGGGCAATGGCATTTACGTTGATCCCCAGGTGGCCCCATTCGCTGGCCATGACCCGGGTCAGACCCATAACGGCGTGCTTGCTGGCGGTGTAGGCGGTGGTATTGAAGCCCCCCAGGAAGGAGAGCATAGAGGCCAGATTGATGATCCGACCGCCGGTGCCCTGACGAAGGAACTGCTTGGCGGCCAGCTGAGACAGGAAGAATACGGTCTTTTCGTTCAGCTGGATCACCTGGTCCCACATTTCCTCGGTGTATTCCAGGGCAGAGGCCCTGGGGCAGATACCGGCGTTGTTCACAAGGATATCCAGGTGGCCGAACCGGGTGACGGTTTCGTCCATGACCCGGGGAAGCTCGGACATCCGGCTGACATCTGCCTGGATCGCCAGAAACTCCCGCCCCAGTCCCCTGACATAGGCCTCTATTTCCGTTGGTGGATGGCGGCTGTAGACGCAGGCAATATCCGCTCCCGCTTCTGCCAGCCCCCGGGTGATCCCGCTGCCAATGCCGGATCCGCCGCCGGTGACCAGCGCCGTCTTGCCCCGAAGGGAAAGCTCCTGCAATACCATTGTGAATGCCTCCTTTGTTTTATGTTATAAAACTTAGTTTTATTTTTTGCAAAACTATATTACAACAGAAACCAAAGAATGTAAATGCATAAAAATAGAAAAATAATCCTTCGGAATTTTGTGCATTATAACGATGCTCGTAAAACTTTCCGAGGATCAGCACCCGAAGCCTCCATTCAAAAGCAAAAGCCAGTGCCCCGTGGCACTGGCTCAGTTTGCTTTATACATACCCGCAGCCGGAACGCTGGGGGCCTTTCATGGCGGAGGTGTACTCCCGCCGGAAGGACATGGTGATCTCTGTCAGCTCCCGCTTGCCGTAGATGTAGTCATCGTACATATCGGCCAGACCTCCGGCGCATTCGTCGCAGGTGCCCAGCAGACCCAAGGACTCCTCTACGATCCTGCGGCGCTCCTCCTCTGTGGTATCCTGGATCAGGTAGCTCTTCATCTCACTTCTCCAGGATCACCGGCACCTGGGCGGTGACGGCTTCTTTGATGCGGCTGGCAGCTTCGGCAGGGGACAGGAGCTCCTGCTCGCCGGTGCTCATATTCTTCACGGAGCACAGGCCCTGGGCGATCTCGTCCTCACCCAGGAGAACGGCGAAGGGGACCGCCAGCTTATTGGCGTAGGCCATTTTCTGCTTGAATTTCTTCTGCTCGCCGTAGAGCTGGACCCGCAGCCCAGTGGACCGCAGAGTCTCTGCCAGGGCAATGGCGGGGGCCATGTCGGCGGTCATGGGCAGCACCAGAGCATCGGCGGGGGCGCTGGGAAGCTGAGGATTCAGCAGGCCCTGCTCGTCCAGGACGTAGAAGAGCCGGGTCAGGCCGATGGAGATGCCTACGCCGGGCAGGGGCTTATCGATATAGTAGCCCGCCAGATTGTCGTAGCGGCCGCCGGAGCAGACGGAGCCGATCTCCGGATGATCCAGCAGGGTGGTCTCGTAGACGGTGCCGGTGTAGTAGTCCAGGCCCCGGGCGATGGTCAGGTCCACGGCGAAGTTGGCCTCAGGCACGCCGAAGGCGGCCAGGTTGGCGGTAACGGCTTTCAGCTCCTCAAGACCGGTGTCGAAGAGCGCGTTTCTGCCGGTGTAGCCTTCCAGGGCTGCCAGCACCTGGGCGTTGGTGCCCCGGATGGCGATGAAGGCCAGAATCTCGCCTGCCTGGTCTTCCGTCAGGCCGCAGTCCTCCAGGAGGATGGCCTTGACCTTCTCCGGCCCGATTTTATCCAGCTTGTCCACGGTGCGCATGATGTCGCCGCTCTTGTCGGCCAGTCCCAGCATATCGTAGAAGCCGGAAAGAATTTTCCGGTTGTTTACCCGGATCTGGAAACGGCTCAGGCCGAAGCCCCTGAAGACCTTGTAGATGATGGCGGGGATCTCCGCCTCGTTGAGGATGTCCAGCTTGCCGTCGCCGATGATATCGATATCCGCCTGGTAAAACTCCCGGAACCGGCCCCGCTGGGCCCGCTCTCCCCGGTAGACCTTGCTGATCTGGTAGCGGCGGAAGGGGAAAGCCAGCTCGTTGTAATGCAGGGCCACATATTTTGCCAGGGGCACCGTCAGATCGAACCGCAGAGCCAGGTCGCTGTCACCCTTGGTGAAGCGGTAGATCTGCTTTTCGGTCTCGCCGCCGCCCTTGGCCAGAAGGATCTGGGCGTCCTCAATGGCAGGAGTGTCCAGAGGGGCGAAGCCATAGGAGGCGTAGGTGTCCCGCAGGATCTGCACCATCTTCTCAAACCGGATCTGCTTGTCCGGCAACAGCTCCATAAAGCCGGAGAGGGTGCGGGGTTTGATGATTTCCATATTTTGATTTTCCTTTCTTCTATAGGGCGCGCTACCGGAATGGCATGCTAAAGCCTTCCCCTACGGGGAAGGTGGACCGGGCACAGCCCGGGACGGATGAGGGAGCCCCCGCCGACAAAGACCAGGCCTGGTTTTGGGGGTGCGCTGAGTCCCCTCATCCGTCTCGGCTTCGCCGAGCCACCTTCCCCGAGGGGGAAGGCTTTTTCCATGGAACAGGGGCCGCTCCCGCCCGCAAGGCCTCGGGGCGATGTGGGCATCGCCCCCTACGCGTTGGAAGGCGTTTACCATCCAGCCGAACTTTTCCGAATGTCTCAGTGGGTCCCCTCCACACCCGCCGCTGAGGCGGCACCCTCTCCAAGCAGGAGAGGGCAGGGATTAGAATTTTTGCTGCTTGCTATGCACCATTTCCCGCCAATCCAGGTCGCCTCTCTGGAGGCCCAGGATGAACATTTCGGCGGAGGCCAGATTGGTGGCAATGGGGACGTTCTGCT
>ERZ1035006.1972-NODE-1972-length-12418-cov-4.542991_pt1 | contig 12418 bp, 11 predicted proteins | sample MGYA00520694_ERZ1035006 | MGnify/ENA primary metagenome ERZ1035006 (study PRJEB33766, sample SAMN09781746) | gut metagenome | biome: gut microbiome | host: Homo sapiens | place: Madagascar | study: EMG produced TPA metagenomics assembly of the PRJNA485056 data...
ATGTCTGCGTATACGATTGCATTTGACAGAATTGTGCCGGAGCGGACACAGACCTATACCATAGAAGTGACCTTGCGCAATCCGGACTGTGTGATCCGGACGGATTTCCTCTATTATCAGAGTGCCTGGGATCTCTATGCAGACGGTGCACTATATGCACCCGACGAAGTAGAAAATGTGGATCTCGCTTTTGCCGTGTATGCGGAAAATTGAAAAATGTGTGGAAACCTGCAACAGCCCCAATCGATAGAATAAAAGCTCGTATGACGTGTATCGGACATGAAAGCTCTGCTATACTGTCTGACCACGCACACATGCTGTGTGCGCATCAGCCGACACACGAAGCTCACTTCGTTCGCTCCAAGTCATATCAGCGCAGTTTATTTCTATCGGTTGGGGCTGCCGTAGGTTTTGCGGAACTTTTGGAGCATTAGGAACTTGATTTCGCGGCAATTGTCCAATGAGTGCCGGAAAATGTTCTCGCGGGAAGCTTGTTGGAGAATTGAGGCTTACAAAGTATAAAAATTGTCCAATGTATCCCTGAATATCTGCTTATGTGAGGTAAAATGGACAATTACCATCTGTTCGGCATATGAATTGTCCATTCTGCTTCGGAAAAGCTTCACGCGAGGGAGTATTTGGAGAGCCAGGCTCCTCGCCGCGCCTGAATTGTCCAAAGGAAATGTGCGAACCTTCAACATACTCGTTCCGGCCTGTCGTAGATTTGGTAACTTTTATTCACACACTTCGAGCTGTCGTAGAGTGTTTTTTTGCATGCAAAACCCCTTGCATTTACGCACATTTTATGCTAGGATTGGATTTGATATGAAAAGGCGAAGAACAGGACTCTTGTCATGCAGAGACCGACAGGAATATGACGTCACCGACTGAGAGCGTCATTTGGAGGAGCAGACAAAGGGAACACCTGGGAGCTGGATGGTCGAAATCTAGTAGGCCATACCCGAGGCATACGTTACATGCAGGAAAGAGAGGAGCAGGATGACTGCTCAATGCGGGTGGTACCGCGGGAGATTGAATAGATCGTCCCGTCCCGGAGTATTGTAACTAAATATTCCGGGACGGGGCGTTTTTTGTGTGAGCAATGAGCAGTGCAGAAGACGACCCGGAAGCGTAAGTGTCATATCCGAAGGATATGTAAGCAGACACTTTCGGGTCGCCTTCTATGCGGCGAATGCCGCATCAGCGAGACACTCCGTGTCGAGCTGGCACTGCGAACAATATAAGCAACCCCGTACCCGGACAACAGATTCAGGAGGAAATGAAACATGGAATTTATGACAGGTGTTAAGGCGACAGACCTGCTCGAGCTCCCGGAGCTTCAGAACAAAGAGCTGATCGGTCAGACAGTCAAGGTAAACGGAGCTGTTCACACCATCCGTGACATGGGTGATGTGGCATTCGTGGTACTTCGTAAGAGAGACGGACTTCTGCAGTGCGTATACGAGGAAGGAAAGTCCGGATTTGATCTGAAAGATCTGAAAGAGGCTTGTACTGTAGAAGTAGAGGGCATTCTTAATGAAGAGCAGCGTGCTCCAGATGGAATTGAAGTACGGATCAGAGGCATCAAGATCCTCTCCACTCCGAGTGCACCCATGCCGCTTCCGATTGCAAAATGGAAACTGAACACTTCTCTGGATGCAAAGCTCAACATGCGTTCTGTATCTCTGAGAAATATCAAAGAGCGTGCAAAATTCAAGATTCAGGAAGGTATCGTAAGAGGATTCCGTGATTTCCTGTATCAGGAAGGCTTTACTGAGATCCATACTCCAAAGATCGGTGCAAAGAGTGCTGAGGGTGGAGCAAACCTGTTCAAACTGGAGTATTTCCATCGTCCGGCAGTGCTGCAGCAGTCTCCGCAGCTCTACAAACAGATGATGGTAGGAGTATTTGATCGTGTATTTGAGACTGCACCGGTATTCCGTGCAGAGAAACACAACACCAAGAGACATCTGAACGAGTACACCTCTCTGGACTTTGAGATGGGCTACATCGACAGCTTTGAAGATATCATGGCAATGGAGACCGGATTCCTGCAGTATACCATGCAGCTTCTGGAAAAAGAGTATGCAAAGGAGCTGAAGATCCTGAACATCACTCTTCCGAAGGTAGACAAGATCCCGGCTGTTCGTTTTGACAAGGCAAAAGAGCTGGTGGCAGAGAAATACAACCGTAAGATCCGTAACCCGTTCGACCTGGAACCGGAAGAGGAGACCCTGATTGGACAGTATTTCAAAGAAGAGTACGATGCAGATTTTGTATTTGTAACTCATTATCCGTCCAAAAAGCGTCCGTTCTATGCGATGGATGATCCGGAGGATAACCGTTATACTTTAAGCTTTGACCTTCTGTATCATGGTCTGGAGATTACCACCGGTGGTCAGCGTATCCATGATTACAACATGCTGATCGAGAAGATCGCAGCAAAAGGAATGGATCAGGAAGGCCTTGAGCAGTATCTGGATACTTTCCGTTATGGTATGCCGCCTCATGGTGGACTGGGAATCGGTCTGGAGCGTCTGACTATGAAGCTGGTCGGCGAGGATAATGTGCGTGAGACCACTTTGTATCCGCGTGACCTGTCCAGACTGGAGCCATAAGCAGATTAATAAAAGAGGAGAAATACGATGGCAAATATTATTTCTGATGAAACAATTGAATATGTCGGTATCCTTGCAAAGCTGGAGCTTTCTCCTGAAGAGAAGGAACAGGCAAAAAAAGATATGGGCAATATGCTGGACTATATCGATATGCTGAATGAACTGGATACAGAGGGCGTAGAACCTATGTCCCATGTATTTCCGGTACACAACGTATTCCGCGAGGATGTAGTTGTAAATGGTGATGAGCATGAAAAGACACTGGCAAATGCACCGGCAAAGAAAGACAATGCATTTAAAGTGCCTAAGACGGTAGAATAGGAGGACACCAATATGAATCTGATGAGTCTGACTGCCGTAGAGCTCGGCAAAAAGATCAAATCCGGTGAAGTGACTGCAGTGGACGCTACCAAAGCGGCACTGGAGCAGATCAAGAAGCTGGATGGAACATACAACTGTTATGTAACTGTAGACGAAGAAGCAGCACTTGCAGAGGCTGCCAAAGTCCAGAAGAAGATCGAAGCAGGTGAACTGACAGGACCGCTGGCAGGTGTTCCGGTTGCGATCAAAGACAATATGTGTACAGAGGGAATGCTGACCACCTGCAGTTCCAGGATTCTGTACAATTTCAAACCGACCTACTCTGCAGAAGCAGTGCTGAACTTGAAAAAAGCAGGTGCAGTTGTGATCGGTAAGACCAACATGGACGAGTTCGCCATGGGAAGTACTACAGAGACCTCTCATTTCGGACCGACCAGGAACCCGTGGAATGCAGAACATGTACCGGGTGGTTCTTCAGGCGGAAGCTGTGCGGCAGTTGCTGCTGAAGAGTGCTCCTTTGCACTGGGTTCTGATACCGGCGGATCCATCCGTCAGCCAAGTTCCTTCTGCGGCGTTACCGGCATCAAACCGACTTACGGAACCGTATCCCGTTATGGACTGATCGCTTATGGTTCTTCTCTGGATCAGATCGGACCGGTTTGTAAAGATGTGACTGACTGTGCAACGGTTCTGGAAGCAATCGCTTCCTATGACCCGAAGGACAGCACTTCTGTTAAGAGAGAGTCCTATGACTTTACTTCCGCACTGAAGGATGACGTCAAAGGTCTGAGAATCGGTATTCCGAGAGATTATTTCGGAGAGGGTCTTGATCCGGAAGTGAAAGACAGCATTCTGAAAGCTGCCAAAGTGCTGGAAGAGAAAGGTGCGATCGTGGAAGAATTTGATCTGAGCCTGGTAGAATATGCGATCCCGGCTTACTATATCATCGCTTCCGCAGAGGCAAGCTCCAACCTGGCACGTTTTGACGGTGTGAAATATGGTTATCGGACCGAAGAGTACAATGGTCTTCACAATATGTATAAGAAGACCAGAAGCGAAGGCTTTGGCCCGGAGGTAAAACGTCGTATCATGCTTGGTTCTTTCGTGCTCAGTTCCGGATATTATGATGCTTACTACATCAAAGCACTGAAGACAAAAGCACTGATCAAGAAAGCATTTGACCGTGCATTTGAAAAATATGATGTGATCCTTGGACCGGCAGCTCCGACCACCGCGCCGAAGCTTGGCAATTCCTTAAGTGATCCGATCAAAATGTACCTGGGCGATATCTACACTATTTCTGTCAATCTGGCAGGACTGCCTGGTATCTCTGTACCGTGTGGTGTGGACAGCAAGGGACTGCCGATCGGTATGCAGCTGATCGGCGACTGCTTCAAAGAGAACAACATCATCCGTGCTGCTTATGCTTATGAGCAGACCAGAACCTATGAGCGTTGTGAAGCAGCAAAAGAGCAGGATTAAGGAGGAGAATCGAAGATGAGCAAACAGTATGAGACCGTCATCGGTCTGGAGGTTCATGTAGAACTTGCAACTAAGACCAAGATCTTCTGCTCCTGCAGTACAGAATTTGGAGGAGCACCCAACACCCATACCTGCCCGGTGTGTACCGGTATGCCTGGTTCTCTGCCAGTGCTGAATAAGCAGGTCGTTGAGTATGCAGCTGCCGTAGGACTTGCTACGAACTGTACCATTACTCAGAATTGTAAATTTGACCGTAAAAACTATTTTTATCCGGATAACCCACAGAACTATCAGATCTCTCAGTTGTACTATCCGATCTGCCGCAATGGATATGTGGAGATCGAGACTCCTGCAGGTCCGAAGAAGATCGGTATCCATGAGATCCATATGGAGGAGGATGCTGGTAAGCTGGTTCATGACGAGTGGGAAGACTGCTCTTTAGTAGACTATAACCGTTCCGGTGTACCGCTGATCGAGATCGTATCCGAGCCAGATATGAGAAATGCAGATGAGGTTATCGCTTATCTTGAGAAACTGCGTCTGATCATTCAGTATCTTGGAGCATCTGACTGTAAGCTGCAGGAAGGTTCCATGCGTGCGGACGTCAACCTGTCTGTTCGTGAAATGGGAGCAGAGAAGTTCGGTACCCGTACCGAGATGAAGAACCTCAACTCTTTCAAGGCAATTGCACATGCTATCGAAGGTGAGCGTGAGCGTCAGATCGAGCTGCTGGAGATGGGCCGCCCGGTTATCCAGGAGACCAGAAGATGGGACGACAATAAAGAGTCTTCCCATGCAATGCGTTCCAAAGAGGATGCACAGGACTACCGTTATTTCCCGGAACCAGACCTGGTGCCGATCATTATCAGTGACGAGTGGCTTGCAGCCATCAAAGCACGTCAGCCGGAGCTGCGAACGGAGAAACTGATCCGTTATAAGAAAGATTTTGATATTCCGGATTATGATGCACAGATCATCACCTCCGCTAAGAAACTGGCTGATATTTTCGAGGCTACCACGGCAATCTGCAAGAAGCCGAAGAAGGTATCCAACTGGCTGATGGTAGAGACCATGCGACTGATGAAAGAGCACGAGATGGAAGCTGATGATCTGAAATTCTCGCCGGAAAATCTGGCAAAACTGATTGAGCTTGCAGATGCAGGAACCATCAACAGCTCTGTGGCAAAAGAAGTATTTGAGAAGATCTTCCTGGAAGACATTGATCCTGATAAGTACGTGGAAGAGCACGGACTGAAGACGGTCAACGATGAAGGCGCACTGCGCAGCACCATCGAGAAAGTCATTGCTGACAATCCACAGTCTGTAGAGGACTATCATAACGGAAAAGAAAAAGCAATCGGATTCCTGGTTGGCCAGACCATGAAAGCCATGAAAGGAAAAGCAAATCCAGGAATGGTAAATCAGATTCTGAAAGAGCTTTTGTAGAAAAGGAGTTTTCCTATGAATCCTATGGCCCTGATGAAATTGATGAGCGCCAAGAATAAATTTAATGCCAATCATCCGAAGGTCGGAGCCTTTTTCAAGGCCGCCTTCGGAAGTGGCCTGCAGGAAGGAACGATCCTGGAGCTGACTGTGACAAAACCAGACGGGGAAAAGATGACCACAAATCTGAAAGTGAAGCCGTCGGATCTGGAGCTTCTGAACGAGCTTCGGAATATGTCAAATAAATAGGGTGATTTTAAGAAAGTTTATACTTTGTTTAGTGTTTACCCATATTTTGGACATATCTTTCTGCTAAAGTATAATTATAAGTTCTACCGGAGCTTTTCTCTTAGAGAAAATATGAAGTAGGCGAAAGGCCTTGGGGACTTTCTAAAATGAGGGCGGTGCTCTGTAAGCGCGCAAGCGGACACCGCACCTCGACTAACAATAACAGCGTCTTGAGTGATCAAGGCGCTTTTTTTATGTTGTTTACTTTTTACCATGGGTATCCGGTTGCAGGAAAATGCCTCATGTGTTAAGATACTTATTAACGAGTAAAAGCGTTGAAGCAAAAAAGTCAGGGGGATTAAGTAATATGGACATTATCAACGGATTCATACATATAGTGAATGGAATCTATGAATTTTTGTGGGGAGATCTGATCGCGATCCCACTTCCAGGAGGTGGAACAGTGGGCATTTCGTTGTTGGTTCTGCTTCTGATCCCGGCAGGGATCTTTTTTACAGTTCGGCTTCGTTTTCCGCAGATCCGTCTGTTTCCGGATATGATCCGCGCAGTGACAGAAAAGAATGATCATTCAGTAAAAGGTTCTATTTCCGGATTTCAGACACTAATCATCGCAACTGCTACCAGAGTTGGAATGGGAAATCTGGTTGGAGTAGTGGCAGCAATCTCGGCAGGAGGTGCAGGTGCAGTGTTCTGGATGTGGATCACTGCAATACTTGGATCGGCTACGGCTTTTGTGGAGGCAACGCTGGCACAGTTATATAGAGAGAAAGATCCGCTGTACGGTGGATTTCGTGGAACGCCGGCTTATTACATTCAGGACTGTTTTGGCAGAAAAGGAAAGAAATCGATCATTGCTGTTTTGTTTGCGATTTCCGGATTGATCTGCTGGTGTGGAATCAGCCAGGTTATCAGTAACTCTGTGTCCAGTGCATTTGAAAATGCATTTCATATTCCGGCATTATATACAACTATCGTTCTTGTAATACTGGCGGCTGTGATCGTATTGCGTAAAAATGCAACAGTAAAAGTCCTGGATATCCTGGTTCCTATTATGGCAACCTGCTATTTTGTGATTACCTTATTTATTATTTTCAAAAATGTGACACTGCTGCCATCTGTATTTGCCAGAATTTTTGAGGAAGCCTTTGGAATCCGTCAGGCGGTGGCAGGTGGATTCGGTGCGATCCTGATGAACGGTGTAAAGAGAGGTCTGTTCTCCAATGAGGCTGGTTCCGGTTCTGCACCCTGTGCGGCAGCGGCAGCCGATGTGGGACATCCGGCAAAGGCAGGATTGTTACAGGCCTTTGGAGTGTTTATCGATACCATCGTGATCTGTAGCTGTACAGCGATGATCATGCTGCTGGCTCCGTCTGATATGCTTCAGGGACTGGAAGGTATGTCCTTGCTTCAGACTGCGATGCAGTATCATCTGGGATCCTTCGGAACCATATTTATTGCAGCAACCCTGTGGCTGTTCAGTTTTTCCACATTTATTGGAATTCTTTTTTATGCAAGATCCAATGTGGCATATCTCTTTGGAGACAACTGGGTGTCTCAGACATCCTATAAAGTGCTGGCACTGGTGATGCTGTTCATCGGAGGACTGGCAGCCTATACCTTTGTGTGGGAACTGGGAGATGTGGGAATCGGATTGATGACGATCTTCAACATGGCAGCAATCCTGAAACTGTCCGGCAAGGCATCCAATTGCCTGAAGGAGTACGAGAATAATAAAAAAGGACTCTGATCACAGAGTCCTGAACTTTCGAGGGAGTGGGGACTCATATTTGAGTCCCCTAAAGTGTTATGAATGAAATACTGATGTGTTCCTGTTACGAGTATTATCATAATAAAAAAATGTGACGAAAGTGTGGTCACGAAATAAAGGTTTTCTAAAAAGTATAAAGATTCTGAGTCAGGAGGGCAAAACATGGTATATACACCATTGGTATTATATTCTATTAAGAATCCGAAAAAAGCACAGCAGATCACCGCGTTGTGTAAAAAGCTTGGTGTTCATACGAAGGAAATACAGACAAAGGATGCAGATGAAAAAGTAGGTGTTCTGGCGGGAATTGATCCACTGACAGCAGTGGGTGCGAAAAAGGAAGTGCCATTTGTGATGCTGGATCTGCCAGAATTTTTAATCTTTTCAGGTCTGCCAGAAGTGTTGCTTGATCAGTTTCTGAAGGAATATCGTCAGCAGAAAATCGAACCGACTCCTTTAAAAGCGGTTGTGACGCTTCACAACAAGGACTGGACAGTGCGAAATCTTATTATGGAACTGATGAAAGAGCGGATGAGCATGATGAACTTTGGTGGAAACAAATCTGAAAACAAGTAACGGGTCTGATACAAGCAGGAGGATTGAAATTACATGAAGCAAATCAAATATCTGGGAGTATTGCTGCTGGTAGTGGTAGTTCTTGGACTGACTGGCTGTGGAAGCAGCAGTGCGGATGTGGGAGTACAGGAACCGACAGAGATAGCAGATGAATCACAGACCGCAGAGACAGATGACGAGAATGCAGAAGGAGAAGATGCTGGTGATGAAACGGATACAGAAGATCCCATGCAGAATCCGGTAGTTGTGGACATGCCAGAGGCGGATGCAACAGATACAGTTACCGCAGATGATTTTGATTTGTCCGAGGCAGAGACGGTCTGGGCAACCACAAAAGTAAGAGTACGTAACCAGCCATCCATGGACAGTGAAATTATATCAAATCTAGGCGCAGGTCAGTCTGCACAACGAGTGGCAGATGATGGAGAATGGAGCACGGTGATCATGGACGGACAAGTATACTATGTTGCCAGTGCATATCTGACAACGGAAAAAAAGCAAGAAACTACTGCGGATATAGCACAGGCAGCTGTCCCCGGCGAACCGAATGGCAATCTGGTGGTGATCGATGCAGGACATCAGCAGAAAGGCAATTCTGAGAAAGAACCGATTGGACCGGGTGCATCCCAGACCAAGGCAAAGGTGGCAGGCGGAACTTCCGGTAAGGCCAGTGGTCTGAAGGAATATGAATTGACACTTGCGGTGGCACTGAAGCTTCAGACGGAGCTTGTGAACCGCGGGTATGATGTACTCATGTGTCGGACTACCAATGATGTGAATATAAGCAACAGCGAGCGTGCAGCCATTGCCAATCAGGCAGGAGCAGGTGCTTTTATTCGGATCCATGCCAACGGATCAGACAGCAGCAGTGTCCATGGAGCAATGACTATCTGTCAGACTGCCTCGAATCCCTACAATGGAAATCTGCATGATCAGAGCTACAAGCTGTCCACAGATGTACTTGACTGCTTCGTGGAAAAGACCGGTGCAAAGAGAGAACGTGTGTGGGAAACTGACACCATGAGCGGCATCAACTGGGCAAGTGTGCCGGTGACTATTATCGAAATGGGTTATATGACCAATCCAGATGAAGATCTGAAGATGGCTACTGATGATTATCAGAATCTGATGGCGGAAGGTATTGCAGACGGCATTGACCGGTATTTTGGAAGATAGTTCAAAACAAACGAACCCCCTCAGAGCGGCAACTCTGAGGGGGTTCTGTTTTTTCCAGTCCCAGCATTCTGCATAATTCTCAAATTCAAACACATATAAGAACAGTGTGCTTATATTTATTTTAACATAAGAATCTGTAAATGTTCAGATTAGAGTTTGGTTACGTTAGTAGCCTGCGGTCCTTTTGCTCCGTTAACTACTTCGAATTCAACAGCCTGGCCTTCTTCGAGGGATTTGAATCCATCCATGTTCAGACCTGAGTAATGAACGAATACATCATTTCCCTGCTCATCAGAGATAAATCCGTATCCTTTCTGATTGTTGAACCACTTTACTGTACCTTTGTTCATCATGGTACCTCCTTAAAATAAATCGTGCCAAACGGCACATGATTAGACTACCACAGTTTACGGGGGGTGTCAAATAAAAATTAGGTGGACATGAAACCCTTTTTTTACACATAGAATGATGAAAAAAGGATGAGAATACAGCAGTTTTGAAGAAGGTTATTATCACTGATTTATTGATTCTGGCGGTGTTTGGAAGCACTTGTTTCTGGTCTGTGAAGAAGGACAGACTAACTGCTTTGGTGGATAAGATTCTGACGGAGCAGACTTCTGAAGACGAAGAGATTCTGGTACTGACTTCCAGTAATCTGGCAAAGAAAAATGGTCAGATTGGGGAAACACAGATGAGCGAAAATGCAGACAAAGCAAGTGAAGAGAATACAACAAAAGACTATATCAAGTGGGTAGACTTTACGGTCTCCAAGTTTGCTCTGACAGAGAGCTATGAGTATGATCGGGATACATACGGAACGGATCGGCATATCAGTTGGATCGATCTGCTGGCATGGACAGCGGCACACACAGGTGGAAAGTTTGGAGACGACCGGACGGTCTGCAAATGCATGGAAGAACTGGAGATGGAAGCAGAAGCCGGGAAGAAGCTGGAAGAACTGACGGAGGATCTTGAATATTTTCCATATTACAGAGAAGTTTATGAGACGGTACTGGGAGGAATGGTAGGTGAATATGAGATTGAGGAGCCGGATGCACAGGGAAGAAAGGTTACACAGAAGCGTTATGGGCTGAAAGCATTTCATCCCATTGCAAAGGGATTTCCCTATACGGATTATGATGATTTTGGTGCATCACGCAGCTACGGTTATCGGAGGGAACATCTGGGACACGATATGATGGGGCAGGTGGGAACACCGGTGGTCTGTGTGGAATCCGGGTATGTGGAGGCGCTTGGATGGAATCAGTATGGAGGCTGGCGCATTGGGATTCGCAGTTTTGATAAGAAACGGTATTATTACTATGCCCATCTGCGGCAAGGATTTCCCTATCAGCCGGAATTGAAGGAAGGGTCGGTAGTGCTGGCCGGGGATGTGATCGGTTACATGGGACATACCGGTTACAGCACCAAAGAAGATGTCAACAACATTGACCAGACACATCTGCATGTTGGCATGCAGCTCATCTTTGATGAATCCCAGAAGGATAGTGACAATGAGATCTGGATCGACTGCTATCAGATTATGGGATTCCTCTATCGAAATCAGTCCGAGACAGCCAGAAATGACGAGACAAAGGAGTGGAGACGCATTTATGAGATGAAAGACCCGGCGGCAGAAAAATATGAGCGGACACTGGATTTTTCCATGTATCCGTAAAAAGACATGTTGGGATGTCAGACATGGAAAAATGACAGAAAACATGGTAAAATGAACGACAGAGAAGGAGATGAACCGCATGTTTGGAGAATGTCATGCCCATGTGATCATGGACGGAATGAATTATAAAGCGGCAGTAGCACTGCATAAGAATGGAGTATGTCAGGAGGCAGTGAGAATCCATCTGGAGGCATATCAGAAAGCAGGGATCACATTTGTGAGAGATGGGGGAGATGCCTGTGGAGCTTCGCGCTATGCTAGATCCGTGGCAGCGGAATATGGCATTGACTATCGGACACCGGTGTTTGCCATTCACCTGAAAGGGCATTATGGTGGAATCGTAGGACATCCGTTTGCAGATCGGACAGAATATGAGCAATTGGTAAAACAGGCTAAAGAAGAAGGTGCAGATTTTATCAAAATCATGGTCAGCGGGATTCTGGATTTTGCTCATGCAGGAACGTTGACAGAACCGGGACTTGACAGGGAATGGATCCGCTTCATGATCGATACGGCTCATGAAGCCGGAATGGCAGTAATGGCGCACTGCAACGGTGACCGGACTTGTTATGAAACATTGGAAGCGGGTGTGGACAGTCTGGAACATGGGTTTTTCATGGAAGATGAGACGCTGTCGCTTCTGGCAGAGCGCGGTACGGCCTGGTTTCCAACTTTTGCACCAGTAGGAAATCTGCTGGGCTGTGGTCGGTTTCCGGATGAAGAGATCCAGAAAAATCTGGATATGCAGATGAAAAATGTAAAAAAGGCGGCGAAGCTGGGGGCGCATATCGGACTGGGCAGTGATGCGGGAGCATATCTTGTCCCGCATGGCACTGGAACCAGAGATGAATACCAATATCTGCGGTCTGCAGGTGTGGTGGATGATGTACTTGAGAAGACCGAGATGCAGGTGAGAGATTTATTCAAATATGCTTTTTAATTCAGAAAAATTTTTGATCACATAATCTGCGTGATCGACTTCACCGAATCCGTAAGAGGCGTGACAGAATGGAACGCCAGCTTCTTCGGATGCCACGCGGTCTCCGTCGATATCGCCCACATAGACCGGATGTTCCAGATGATTTCTGTCTGCGACAAGGCGGATAT
>ERZ1035006.1975-NODE-1975-length-12407-cov-10.249595_pt1 | contig 12407 bp, 8 predicted proteins | sample MGYA00520694_ERZ1035006 | MGnify/ENA primary metagenome ERZ1035006 (study PRJEB33766, sample SAMN09781746) | gut metagenome | biome: gut microbiome | host: Homo sapiens | place: Madagascar | study: EMG produced TPA metagenomics assembly of the PRJNA485056 data...
TATTAAATATAAATCAGATTTATGAAAAGAGCTTTGAAATTACAAGTGAATTTAAAAGCATATTTCCGGGATGCAATCCCAAAGAAGAAAAAGCTTATAGCCGTGCTAATGTAGATTCTACTTTGAGCAATTTTATCCGAACAGATGATGCTATATGGTGTATAGATTATGAATGGATATTTGACTTTGATATTCCTGTAAAATATATAGTATATCGATGCCTGTTTTATCTGTATATGGAACATATTGATGAGTTGAAAAAGAAAATTGAATTAAATGATTTCCTTTCCGACTTTGAAATCGGAGATTTGGAATTGTATGAAAAAATGGAAACATGTTTTCAAGAGTATGTGCATGGGGAAAAGAGAAGATATATATATACAAAAAACTATCTCAAAAGAATGGATTCATTTGAATATCTTTTAGACAAAGAAAGAGAGACAGTAGAATTAACAAAGGAGATAGGATTAAAGGAAAATCATATAGTTAATTTGGAAAAGAAAATAACCGAATTAACAAAAGAAATAGAGTTAAAGGAAAATCATATAGCTAATATTGAAGAACAAAATTTACAATTAAAAACGATTGCCGAACGTTGCAATTACGATATTGAAATAAAGGACAGGCATATTGGCAAGTTACATCGGATGATCAAAAACCCTTTATATGCGGCATATGTTGCTGGGAATAAGGTAAAGGAAAGAGTGGAAGACAAGACCGGTAAACACGTGCAAAATGAGAAGATACGTGCGGCTTATAAGGAAAAATACAAGTCTGTTATAGAAGCACCGAATGATGATTATGATATGTTGATAAAAAAACGGGAATCACAGGAAAGTTATGATGAAAAATTCGATTATAATCCAAAGATTTCTGTTATTGTGCCGGTTTATAATGTATTGGACAAGCACCTTATTCCATGTATTGAATCAGTTATTGGTCAGATATATACGAATTGGGAGTTGTGCCTGGCAGATGATTGTTCAACATGGGATAGTGTAAGGGAGACCTTACATAGATATGAAAACAATGAGAAAATAAAAATTGTATATAGAAAGGAAAACGGACATATTTCTTTGTGCTCAAACTCTGCATTAGAGGTCGCGACAGGTGAGTATATTGCCTTTTTGGACTGTGATGATGTATTACGACCAAATGCATTATACGAGATGGTGAAGGTCTTAAATAAGGATCCGAATCTGGACTTTATATATAGTGATGAAGATAAAATATATGATGATGGCGGTACGAGACATATGCCACATTTTAAACCGGATTGGTCTCCAGATACAATGATGTCTCACATGTACACATGCCATTTCGGGTTGTACAGAAAATCTATTGCGGATGAAATAGGCGGATTGAGACAAGGATTCGAAGGTGCGCAGGATTATGATTTTGTACTTAGATTTACCGAAAAGACAAATAAAATAGCACATATCGCCAAGATTTTATATCATTGGAGAGAACGAGCAGAATCTACATCAGGAAATGCCGATGCTAAACCGTATGTGATCGAAGCGGCAAGAAAGAGTAAGGAGGAAGCTCTTGAAAGAAGGGGACTTGTAGCAGAACTTGAGTATGTAGATATAATGCATCAATTCCTTGTTAATTATAAATGTACAACGAATCCTAAAATAAGCATCATTATTCCTTCTAAAGACAATTATAAAATATTGGGACGATGTGTTAAAACATTAGTAGATTTAACATCTTATCAGAATTATGAGATTATAATTGTTGATAATGGAAGTAATGATGAAAACAAAGGTAAATATGCAGAATTGTGCAAAAAGAATAGTGCAAAATACATCTATGAAAAAATGGAATTTAATTTTTCCAAGATGTGCAATCGGGGTGTAGAAAATGCTTCGGGAGAGTACTATTTATTCCTGAATGATGACATAGAAATAATTAATAATGAATGGCTTGAAAGAATGCTTGGACAGGCAATGCTGCCACATTCCGGTGCAGTCGGTGCAAAGCTTTTATATCCAAACTCAACGAAAATTCAGCATGATGGCATTATTAATATTGAGAACGGTCCTTGTCATGCATTTCTAGGGTATGATGATAAAAATATATATTATTTTGGAAGAAATAGACTTACATATAATTATGTAGCTGTTACGGCGGCGTGTCTTCTGATTCGTGCAGATAAATTTAATCAGATCGGTGGATTTGATGAGGATTTACGAGTGGCTTATAATGATGTTGATCTATGTTTTAAACTGGTAGAAGCGGGATATTACAACACTGTTAGAAATGATGTTATTTTGTATCATCATGAATCTTTGAGTAGAGGAGACGATACCGCGAATAAAGAGAAGATGGAACGGCTCATGCGGGAACAGGCGAGACTGTATGAAAAACACAAAAAATTAGCAAAATATGATCCGTTTTATAATATCAATCTTACACAGAATGCAATAGATTTTTCTTTAAACAGGTCCAATAGCGAAGTGTTGTGTAATGAAGTCAAAAAAAGTATGAAGGAATATAAATTGTCCGGATCAATTATAGGAAATATCGATGATGTTATAAAGGGAGAACATATTACGTTAAAAGGATGGTTTATAAATTCGGCTAGTGATCAAAACAATGATGCGGTCCGCAAGTTGATTTTTCAGAATGATATAAATAGATATGTTATTTCAACAACACCAGAGTATAGAAGAGATGTAGGGGATGCTATGCCTGAAAGACCGGATGTTGATTTTTGTGGATTTGTGTGCAATATAAAAAAAGAACACATCAACAAAGGAATGTACAATGTATATTTCGTGTGGAATAATGAAAGATGTTTTTCGGGAATACAGGTAAGGGTATAGGAAAAATCTCTATATGGAAGGATCTGGGATTAAGATATAGACAATAAAATTAAATTAGTGTTTGCAAAGTTTAAAGAGGCGGAAAAACCAGAAATTGCAGATTGACTACTATTTTTATGAGATGAATGTGATGGGAACTGTGATTGTATTAGAGCGGTAACTACTGAGAAAAAAATCATTGTCCGAAATCCATTTTCGACCAGGCCATATCAGCATGTATTGGAACCGGTTGTAACATATCTGATGATTGCACAGGAACAATATAAAGATATTTCCCTGGCAGGAAGCTATAATGTTGGACCGGATGATGAGGATTGTTGGACAACGGGTGATTTGGTGAATCTGTTCTGTAAAACATGGAATGAAAATAATACAGATGGTACATATACAGCAGAATGGATAAATCAGTATGACGGTGGCCCACATGAGGCTAACTTTTTGAAACTGGATTGCTCAAAGATAAAATCAGTATTTAATTGGAAACCAACCTGGCATATGCAAGAGACTATGGAAAAGATTGTAGAATGGTCGGAAGAATATATGCATGGTGGGGATGTTTCTGCTTGTATGAAGAAACAAATAGAAGAATTTATAAATTAATGAGTTATTCTATGGTTTTTGAAAAAAATAGGGTAAAATACAAGGGGCTAAATTAAGTGGTTCAGACAAAGGAAAGAATACAGAATTTCATATTGTTTTTTTCAGATCTGATATGTACAGTTATATCTTTCTATGTTGCAGGATATATATGGCTATGGTGTTATAAAGGTTTTGATGGTTCATTTGCCATGGATCAGATGCGGGATAATACATTGACTATATTTGTGTCATATATTCTGCTTGCAATTATAGATACAGATTCAGATGATTTCACGGGTCGCGGATATCTGCTTGAACTGAAGTCCGTGGTAAAAAAAGAAATCTTCTATGCGTGCATTATTGCAATATATGAGTTGCTTCGTAGAAAAGATGAACTGTTTCCGCGAGGTGTATATGTTATTACCTTTGTATTTGCCATTATAACAATATATGTTACCAGAATTGTGATAAAGAGAATTCTGATTAATCACAACAAAAGTGCAAATGCAATCCGAATGCTGGTCATCACAAGAAGCGGCAGGGCAGAGAGAGATTTGGCACTGAAAAAAGACGAGTCTGATTGGATGCGTCGTCTGGATGCATTTATAATCATAGATCAAAATATGGTAGGTCAGAATATAGATGGTGTGCCGGTTGTTGCTTCGGCTGAAACGATGATGGAATACATCAGATTGGGTGTTGCAGACGAAGTATATATTGATATCGATTATGAAAAGGTCGAAAGCCTGCGCCCTTTAATCATGGAGTTAGAGGATATGGGAATAACCGTACATATCAGAATTGATTTGCTTGACACGTTCTCTGACTTTGACGTAGCTCTTGGTACGCTGGGTGGAAGCACTGTTGCTACGTTTGCGCATCGTCTGTTTGCATATAAAAAATTGTTTGTAAAACGTGCAGCAGATATTGTGGGTGGATTGGTTGGTCTTTGCATTATGCTGGTTTGCCTGCCATTTGTTGCTATTGCCATAAAGATTGATTCACCGGGACCGGTATTTTTCAAACAGCGTCGAGTTGGTAAAGGTGGCAGATATTTCAACATTTATAAATTCCGTTCGATGTATATGGATGCAGAAGATCGAAAGAAAGATTTGAAAGCGGAAAATGAAATGCAGGGACCTATGTTTAAAATCACAAATGATCAGCGTATTACAAGAGTTGGAAGCTTTTTGCGAAAGACGAGTATTGATGAACTGCCACAGTTTATCAATGTGCTGAAAGGTGATATGAGTCTGGTTGGAACTAGGCCTCCGACGATTGATGAATTCAAACAATATGCTGGACATCACAGGAGAAGACTGACCATGAAACCGGGAATAACCGGAATGTGGCAGGCGTATGGAAGAAATACCGTGACAGATTTCGAAGATGTTGTTAAGATGGATCTGCAGTATATAGATAACTGGAGTTTGACTTTAGATATAAAGATCCTTTTTAAAACCGTCATTACGATTTTTAAAGAGGGCGGAAAATAGGTAGAATATGGTAATATGGAGTGGACTTAAGATTGTATTAATGATGATTGTTGTACCATTGTTACTGGGCGGAATAATCATAAAAATATTCCAATCTTACGAAAAAGACAAATTGTCAAATATGGTGTTTTCCTACATGGTGGGACAGATAGCGATGTGGGCAATATTTCAGTTGATTGCAGTACCATTTATATTGGTAAAAAGCCGGCTATGGGTCGTGACGGTCAGCTGGATATCTATAATAATATTAGTCACTGTAGCCGGGATTTATTATATTCGGAAACATAAATGTAAAGAGCCAATAAACCAATATAATAGTGAAAAGACAGAGAATGACGGAAGTAAAATTGTTCTTACAGTATCATTAATATTAGCGATAATAATGGTTGGGTATCAATGTTATATGTATGTGTTTTATATGCATATAGATAATGACGATTCAAGGTTTATTGTATGTGCCGTTGATGCGTATGAAAAGGGTACGATGTATCTTACAAACCCTGCGAATGGTTTGTATGTTGGAACATGGGTTGGAGAAATGGTGAAGGATGTAAGTTCACCGTGGTCTATATACCTCGCTATGCTTGGAAAAATCCTTGGAATACATCCTGCGATTTTAGCACATACAGTGTATCCGCCTATTTTGCTTGCTATGGCATATCTTGTTTATTATATTTTAGGAAACCTGTTATTCCATAACAAAACAAAAGCGTTGATGATGGTTGCGGTTGTATCAGCGTTAAACGTATCATTTGGACAAAGTGTATATAATCAGTCGTATTTCACAATCGTAAGAATATGGCAGGGAAAGGCGGTTGTTGCCGGTGTTCTTATACCGTTTTTGACATATTTGCTTATAAGATTATATCGTGAAGATACAAAGGCGGGAGATTATATATTCATTATAATGACAGGTATGGCGATGTGTCTCATGTCAGGTATGGGAATATTTTTCTCGGGAATTCTGATAGGAATCTTTGGTGGATGGTTTACGATAGTAAAGAAACAATGGAAGAAGATACCGTATATAGTTTTGTGCTGCATACCGACTATTATATACGGAGCAACATATGTATTGATAAAATAATAAATGAAAAATTGGTGTATTGAAATCCTTAATTACATACAGAGCTATATTAATAATGGCCCTATATTGATTTTCTATATAGCGGGTCTGCTATTTTTGTGTTTTAGAGGAAGAAAAAACAGGGTAATGCTGGTGTATCCGTCTATATTACTGTTATTGGTGATATTGAATCCATGGTTATATGGACATATATGGATAAAACTGATTGATTATGCATTTTGGAGAATGTTATGGATGATACCTATACTTCCGGTTATTGCAACAGCAGTAATAGAAGCAACAGGGTTATTAAAAAAAGAATGGTTATCTTATATTGCGGTGGTTGTATGTATAGGAGTGATTATACTGTCAGGAGATATTATATATCAGCAGGACGGCGTGTTTGTAAAGGCTCAAAACGCGTATAAATTGCCGCAGGAAAGTCTTGATATTGCAGATAAAATATTGGAATATGATAGTAATCCAACAGTAATAGCTCCGTCATCATTATATTGTTATTTGAGACAATATAGTGATGATATTAATCTGCTTTATGGAAGAGATTCAGATGGATATATTTTACCTTTTAATGATTCCGAAATAGGGGAGATTAATATGATGATGCGTGCTGGCGGAGATGTTGAGAGGTTTGCACAGCTTGCGCAGGAGAAAAATGTTGATTTTATTATTTTGCCATGGGACAGTGCATTAGGTGCGTTAGATGACTATGGTTATGGAAATATATATGCCGTGGATGGATATAATATATACCGGAGACAGGAATAACAACTATGGATGATAAGAGAAATATATTTATAATCGGTTCGAAGGGTATTCCAGGCAAATATGGTGGATATGAAACATTTGTGGATAAATTAACGGAATATCATCAGACGAATAGCAGACTGGTTTACCATGTTGCATGTAAAGGGCGACAAGGTGGAGAACAGTATTATCATAAAGCCAGATGCTTTTATGTGAAGGTGCCAGATATTGGACCGGCACAGGCAATATACTATGATGTGGCGGCTTTGCATGCGTGTATTGAGTATATAGTGAAAAATAAAATTAATAGTCCAATCATATATATTCTGGCTTGCAGGATCGGACCATTTGCCAGATATTACTTAAAGAAAATGCACCGTCTTGGTGGTAAGATATATGTGAATCCGGATGGACACGAATGGAAACGTTCGAAGTGGAATTATTTTATTCGAAAATACTGGAAGTTTTCCGAAAGGCTGATGGTAAAAAATAGTGACTTATTAGTGTGCGATAGTGAAAATATAGAAAAATATATTCAAGAGGAATATAAGAAATATCAGCCATGCACAACTTATATTTCTTATGGTGCAAATATATCAGAACAAGACATGTCAGATGGGAAGACAGCATATCAAGACTGGCTGTGCGAACATGGTTTACAGAGAGGGGAATATTATCTTATAGTTGGTAGATTCGTTCCTGAAAACAACTATGAAACAATGATTCGTGAGTTCATGCAGAGTAATACAAGTAAGAAATTAGTTATCATCTGTAATGAAAATCCAAAACTAAAGCAACTGTTGGAGAACAAACTTGGTTATACGAAGGATGACCGAATCTGTTTTGTTGGAACAGTGTATGATGACAAGCTATTAATGAATATTCGCCGATTTGCATGTGGCTATCTGCATGGACATGAAGTGGGTGGAACAAATCCAAGTCTGTTGGAAGCTCTCGGCAGCACAGATGTAAATCTGCTTCTGGATGTCGGGTTTAATCGTGAAGTTGGAATGGATAGTGCCCTATATTGGAATAAAGAACCAAAAATGCTTGCAAATCTGATTGATAAAGTAGATAATATGTCAGATAATGACAGAAAAATATTAGGGCAGAAGGCAAAAACTCGTATTCGGGAAGCGTATAGTTGGAAGAAAATTGCAGATCAATATGAGAAGTTGTTTGTACAAGGAGAAAAAGACAGTGAAAATACTGTTGGTTGATCAAATAGCAAAAGTCGCATATAAATATACGTATAGTTTGGCTAATGCGCTACAGGAACAGGGCGTGGATGTACATCTGGCAATTGATCAGAAAAAGGAATCTGAAAATTGTGCATGCAATCGGATAAATTTGTTTAATACGGATGAAAAAAACATTGGCAAGCTTAAGAAGTTATGCAATTATCTTTCATCTCTTAGAAAGATACGAAAGATGATGAAGGGGTATGATGTTTTACATACGCAGTGGATTATCTTTTCGCCGGTAGATTATATATTCTTTCGTCGAATAAAAAAGATGAATAAACGAATTGTAATTACGATTCATGATATATTGCCATTTAATAAAAAGTTTTACGACTATTATTTTCATAAGAAAATATATGAATTAGCTGATGAAATAATACTTCAAACCGAAGAGAATGTAGAACGATTTCATAAGATGTTTCCGGAGAATACTGTACAGATTCAAATGATTCCGCATGGGCATTTCATGGAATATGCGAAAGAATATGACCGGATAGAATCCAGAAAAAAACTTGATATAGCAGAAGAAAAGTTTGTGTATTTATTTTTTGGGCAGATAAAGAAGGTAAAAGGTGTAGATGTACTGTTAAGAGCATATGCAGAGTTTCTGCGTGTGAATCCTATCAGAAGACAAGATACATTATTGATTATTGCAGGGAATACATGGAAGGAAGATTCGAAAAAATACTATGATCTTGTTGAACAGGAACATATAAAGGACCAGGTAAAGCTTGAGATACGATATATTCCTGATGACGAAGTGGATTATTATTATTCTGCAGCAGATGTCTGCGTGCTCCCGTATCGAAATGTTTATCAAAGTGGTGTATTGCAGCTTACTTATGCACATCATAGAGTTCCGATCGTGACAGATATTAACGCGTTTACAGACATTGTGAATTCTGAAATTGGGTTTGTGTGCAAAGTTAATGATGAGAAAGCGTTAGCAGAAGCAATGTTCTGTGCTTATAATAAGAGGTTTGAATTACAGAAAATGGCAGAAAAAGGATATTCGGATATAGAACAACGCTTTGCATGGGATAAAATAGCGGAAAAAGTAAAAGATATTTATACAGAGGTGACAAAGGATGTTAAAGAAAATTAGAGAAATATATGGATATCGAGAAATGATATTCAGTCTGGTTAAGAGGGATTTGCGTGGTCGATATAAAGCATCTGTATTGGGTTTTCTGTGGACATTTATCAATCCTTTGTGCCAGATCCTTGTATATACATTTGTATTTCAGTTTATCATGCGGACGGGTATTGAGCAGTTTTCGGTATACCTGATCAGTGGTATGATACCATGGATCTTTTTCAGCACAGCAGTATCTGGCGGCACAATGTGCATTAAGAACCAGTCAGAAATGGTTAAAAAAATATATTTTCCACGAGAAGTTTTGCCAATCTCATTTGTAACAAGTGCTTTTGTGAATATGTTGTTTTGTTTTATAATGATTTTTTTAGTGATTGCAGTATCAGGAAGAGGGTTTAATGCTGTTGCATTGTTGTTTTTGCCATTGGTTATGATTATCGAATATATTATGGCGCTGGGATTTACATTTATTGTATCAGGTCTTACGATTTATTTCAGAGATATGGAACATATTGTAGGAGTAATTATGATGGCTTGGATTTATCTGACCCCAATTATGTATTCTGTAGAGATGGTTCCGGAAAGACTGCGGAGTGTGTATTATATCAATCCAATGACACCGGTTATTCAGGCATATCAGGAGATTTTATATTATGAGCAGATTCCACAGATGAAGACATTGTTGTTGTTAGGAGTCTTTGGTGTGGTAATTCTTGTTGTTGGTGCAGTTGCATTTAAACATATGGAGAGAAATTTTGCGGAGGAAATGTAATGAATAAGGAAAACGCAATAGAAGTTCGCGACCTGAAGAAGAAGTTTAAAATATATTTTGATAAAGGACATATGCTGAAGGAACGTATTATCTTTGCGAACCGCAACAAGCATGAAGATCGATGGGTATTGAATGGTATCAGTTTTGACGTGAAAAAAGGAGAAGCAATCGGACTTATCGGAAAAAACGGATGTGGGAAGAGTACCACCTTGAAGCTGCTTAACCGTATCATATATCCAAATGGTGGATCCATTGAGATTGAGGGAAAAGTATCGAGCCTGATTGAGCTTGGCGCAGGATTTCATGAAGATATGACGGGCAGGGAGAATATCTATATCAATGCCTCTATTTTTGGTTTAACCAAAAAACAGATAGATGCTCGTTTGGACGATATCATTCGTTTTTCGGAATTGGAAGAATTTATTGATAATCCGGTGCGGACATATTCTTCTGGTATGTATATGCGACTTGCATTTTCAGTAGCTATCAATGTGGATGCGGATGTGCTCTTGATTGATGAGATTCTTGCAGTTGGAGACGTTAACTTTCAGGAGAAGTGTTTTCAGAAATTAAAAGACGTAAAACGAAATGGTACAACGATTGTTATCGTATCGCATTCCCTTGGTCAAATCGAGAAAATCTGTGATCGCGTTATCTGGATTGAAAAAGGATTAATTAAAGAAGATGGACTTCCTCGTGTGGTAAATAAGCATTATCTCGAGAAGATGGAATATAACCGGTTGGAACGAGCAGAGCAGGAATATGTGATGCAGAAAGAGGCCGAAGAACGGAAGAAAAAGGAAGAAGAGAAGGTAAAAGCACAAGAGACGGAGGAAAAGAAGCAAGAGGAACAACGTAGAAAAATAGAAGAAGAGAGAAATAAAAGAAATGCTTCCTGCAGGGAGATATGTGAACAGTGTGGACCGGATGCAAGAAGAGAGGGAGAAGGTAAGGCAAGATTTACGAAAGTAAGTTTGAAGAACAAAGATAATCAAAAAAGTACGAAATTTAAAATGGGGGATAGCATGCTCTTTGAATTGGAGTATGAATTATTAGATTTAAAAATTAAGCAGGGTAATTTATCGGTGTGCATTACAAGAGAAGATTGGATTTTTTGCGCAGGTTTTGCTCCCAAATTAGACACGGGAAATGATGTTATATTAAAACCTAGGGGTAAATTCGAATTAGAGATACCAAATATAACTTTATTGCCAGGGCGGTATATGGTCGATTTGTTTTTGGTCGCTGGAGAGGTTAAGCAAGATATCATTAACGGAATAATCCGATTTACGATAGAAAATGAAGAAACAAAAAATGCTGGCATTATATCAATGGAACACAATTGGAAAAATGATGGCAAGGCATTGTCATGATATGCTGGAGGATTATCATATATGAAGAACCGAAAGAACATTAACTATAGAGTTGCAATGTTTGGAACATATGATTTGCCTAGTTTGGGTGATACAATGTTTCCTGTTATATTCAAAAAAGAAATGGAAAAGAGATTTGGTGACACTATACAGGTAGACCTGTATTCTCCTAGAGGAACCGAGACACCATATAACGACTTATCACGAGTATATTCAATTGATGATTTAAAAGAAAATCATAAAAAAAATCCGTATACCTTGCTTGTTATTGGCGGAGGTGAATTCATACATTTTTCTCGAGTAGAATATATCTCGGTAGATGGTCAGCATAAATTTTATGAACCGGGGGATTTGTGGGAAAAGCCACAGAAGATTGCGGAAACATTAGGGATTCCCGTAATATGGAATTGCGTAGGGGTAACATATGACATTAATCAATCAATGCAGATTAAGCGGTTAGTTGATCGGTGTATAAAATTAAAATATTTGTCGGTAAGAGACCAATATTCAAAGAATAGGCTTGAGAGTGAGACTAAGTTGGAAGGCATACATGAGGTCGCAGACATGTTATGGCTATTCAATGATTATTTTTCAGAAGAGTATTTAAAAAAAATAAAGGTAGAGTTATCCCAAAAATATGGTTTTTTGCAAGATAATTATGTAGTTTTACAATATGGAACAAGTTGGGAATATAAAAAGATAGTAGATGAAGTTTTAAAATTTGCCAGTAAAAATCAATATAAAGTGATTGCAATGGTGGTAAATTATTGCCATCAAGATCAGGAGATTGTGAACGATATAAAAAAATATCATGACGATGTATGTGTGTTTAATCATATGCTTTCTCCGGTGCAAATCATGTCAGTGATTGGAAATGCAGAATTTTTTATTGGAACAAGTTTACACGGAAATGTAACAGCTATGTCGTATGGAGTAAATAACATTTGCTTAGACATGTATCCATATACGGTAAGTAAAATGGATGGAATTTTTGATATGATTCATCAGGTGAAGCGAATTGTTAGAAATCCACAGTATATTGGTTATAAATTTGATGAGTTACAGGAATCTTTTACACAAGATCGAGTATTTATAAGAGAAGAAATTGAGAAGATTAAAGACAGATTAAAGAAACATTTCAATTTTGTAGAAGATATTATACGCCAGCAAAAAACGGATCAACCG
>ERZ1035006.1978-NODE-1978-length-12390-cov-10.008756_pt1 | contig 12390 bp, 8 predicted proteins | sample MGYA00520694_ERZ1035006 | MGnify/ENA primary metagenome ERZ1035006 (study PRJEB33766, sample SAMN09781746) | gut metagenome | biome: gut microbiome | host: Homo sapiens | place: Madagascar | study: EMG produced TPA metagenomics assembly of the PRJNA485056 data...
AGACAGATTATCAGTAAATTATAAAAAATAAAAGAAAGAAAAGACCTTTCCTCAAAAGTATTGTTTTTCAAACAGGTTTCAGAAAAACAAAAACAGAGAAAAGGTCTTTTTGTGTACAGAATTTTCTTGTCCAGGAGGATGACGATATACAAAAGCTGTGTTAAAATAGAGTAACTGATCAAGATAACAGTTTGTAGGAAAAAGACGGGAGAAACAGGATGCGGGTAACGGAGAAACTGACGAAAAGCCTGACAGAGGCGAAATATTTAAATGCGGATAATGTGGGCAGGTATCGCTGCATTATGCGTATTTTTTTTGAAAATTATGAAAAGCTGCGCTACTGGCTTTATCAGGAGGATGTGTATGAGCAGATGAGGGAGGATCCCTTCTTTGCAGATTACAAAATGGAGCAATGTCAGCAGGATCTGAATATGCTTACAGAGTGGAAAAATCTTAATACTACCCAGGATACCAGGAAGGTTTCCTCCATTGAGGAGTTTAAAAACCGAAAATTCCGTTATCAGATGACAGAATACAGTGTGGAAATCGAACGACTGGTTCTTCGACTGGAAAACCTGGATATGGAAGGCGGTTCTCTGGAGCCTACCCTTTTGGAGCGGCTGCGCAGATATATTGAGGAGTTTTCCACTATGGCAGAGAAAGAGCCAGAGAGGGTTTATACCTGGTGGAAGGACATGAACAGTGATTTCGTAAGGCTGAATCAGAACTATAAGGACTACATCCGTGACCTGAACAGTGTGAAGGCAGAGGAAATGATGCACACAAAGGCATTTCTTGTGTTTAAGGACCGTCTTGTGGAATACCTGCGAAGTTTTATCAAAGGGCTTCAAAGAAATGTGGGAGGAATTGAGGAGAGCCTGCGAGAACTGGAAGCATCTGTGAGAGACCAGGTGCTGGAGAAGGTAGTGGAATATGAGCTTCTCATTCCCCGCATGGACGCAGAGGTTACCAGGGAAAAGCTGGAAGATAACATAAGAGGACGTTACCAGAGCATTTACAGCTGGTTTGTTTCTGATGGCGGTCAGGAAAATGAGGCTGGCAAGCTGTTTGATGCAACCAATGAGATCATCCGCAGGATTACCCGGTATGCAGCTCAGCTCAGTGAGAAAAATGCTTTGGGTGCCAACAGAAGAGAGGAATACAAAAAGGTGGCAGAGCTGTTTCTGAAATGTGAGGATATGGCAGAAGCTCACAAAATGTCTGCCATGGTCTTTGGCCTGGAGCGGCCCTGGCATCTGCAGGGGGAGCTTGTGCGGGAGACAGACAGTATGAACACCAGTGTTTATGAGGAAAAGCCTCTAAGTATAAATCTGAAGCCCCGAATCCGTACTTATGGGGAAAAGACCAACCGCAGTGCCATCCATGACCGGGCACAGGAAAAGAAGGCGGCAAGAGAGAAGCTGCTGATCCAGCAGAAGGAAGAGCAGCAGAAGCTAAAAGGTCTTGAAAGGGATGGCCGGATTGAGTTTGCAGCACTTCCGGTAATTGAGTCTCGTGTCCGTGAAATTCTTCTGAAATGGCTGTCGGACGCCTTGGAGAATTCGGAATACACAGGAAGAACAGAAGATGGCAGAAGATTTGTGCTGGACAGAAGCCAGATGAGTGAGAAATGTACGGTACACTGTGAGGACGGCAATTTCACAATGCCTAGTCTGAGTTTTGTATTTTTGGAGGAAGAGAATTGAAAGAGCTGGAAATACTGCTGAACCACCGCTGGGTTTTAAAAGCAGAGGATAAAGAATTATACTATCGTGTCCGGGATGAAATTGGAGAGATCCGCAAATTTGCCTCTGAAAAAATGGGCTGCCAGATAACGGAGAATGCCCTTCTGGTAAAAATGGAGAAAATACCTGCAGTGCCGGAACGCTTTATGGGAATCCTGGAATTTACATCAAAGGAAGAATACGCATTTTTATGTATGCTTCTTATGTTTCTGGAGGATGCTCCGGAGCAATTTATCCTCTCCCAGCTCACTGAATACATTTCCACCAATATGCCGGCTGGAGCTGTGGACTGGACCTTATATGGAAACCGAAGACGCCTGATCAAGGTGCTGCGCTATGGAGTTTCCCAGAAGCTGATCCGGATCACAGATGGAAGTGACGATGTTTTCATGGATAAGGAGGATGGGGAGGTCCTGTATGAAAACACAGGGGCTTCCAGGTATTTTATGCGGAATTTTTCCCAGGACATTATGGAATATACGAAGCCAGAGGATTTTCAGGAAAGCGACTGGTTTGAACTGGACGAGGACAGGGGGCTTGCAAGAAGGCACAGGGTGTACAAGCGGCTTTTGTTTTCCCCTGGAATGTACCGAAGCGAAGGCTCGGAGGAAGACTTTGCCTATCTGAAGAATTATGGACGGAGACTTTCCGAAGATCTGGAAGAGAATTTTGACTGTCAGGTGCATATTCATAAAGGAAGTGCTTTTTTGATGACAGGAGAAGAGTGCCGTATGGGAAATGCATTTCCTGCAAACAACATCCTGTCTGATATTATCCTTCTAAGTCTTGCAAAAATCAGGGAAAAAATTGAAACGGGAATCTGGCAGGCTGGTGCAGATGAAATCTGTAGAGTCGATATTGTTATTTTTGAAGAAATGCTAAAAGAACTAAAACACCAGTATAAATCCGGATTTTCAAAGAATTACCGAACAATGCCAGATGGAGAATTTGTGAAAACTGTTATGGAAGAGATGGAGAAGTGGATGTTCATCCGGATCGAGGAAAGGGAACATCAGGTGAAGGTCTATCCGGCAGCAGGAAAATTACAGGGACATTACCCGGAAAACTACGCAGGAGGCAAAAAAGATGAATAGCAGATGGCAGGCCAATAGAATTGGATTAATTAATTTCTGGTATTATGATGACCAGGAATATCCTTTTGTAAAAGGAAGAATGCTTCTTCGCGGTTCCAATGGATGCGGAAAATCCGTTACCATGCAAAGCGTAGTCCCGCTTTTGTTAGATGGAAATATGAGTCCGGAGAGACTGGATCCTTTTGGAACAAAGGATAGAAAGATGAGCAGCTACCTTCTGGAGGAGGACGATGGGCGTGAAGAGCGGACCGGTTATCTTTATCTGGAATTTAAGCGGGAAATGAGCGATACTTATCTGACGATTGGTATGGGAATCCGTGCAAGAAGGGGAAAGCCGCTGGACAAGTGGTATTTCAGCATTACAGATGGAAGAAGGATTGGCAGGGATTTTCTCCTGTATAAGGAACTGGGAGAAAAGGTTACCTTATCCAAAAAGGAACTGGAGAACCGCATCGGCCAGGGCGGACAGGTGCTTGACAGGCAGTCTGAGTACATGGAATATGTGAACCGTCAGGTATTTGGATTTGAAACCTCAGAGGAGTACAAGGAGCTGGTAGACCTCCTTATCCAGCTTAGAACGCCAAAGCTTTCCAAGGATTTCAAGCCTTCTGTCATTAACGATATTTTAAGTGATTCCCTTCAGCCCCTTTCCGACGAGGATCTTCGCCCGATGTCAGAAGCCATTGAGAATATGGACACCATGACTATGAACCTGAAAAGCCGGCAGGAGGCTCTTGGGGCAGCAGATAGGATCAACCGTATATTTGAGAAATACAGCCAGCTGACCTTATACGAGAAGGCTGCCGGTCTTTGTACCATTCAGGACAGGCTCCAGAAGCTGGAAAAAGAGGAAGAGTCCGGACGGAAGCAGGGAAGAATCCTGGAAGAGGAAATTAAGGCTTTGGAAAAGAAGCGTCAGGACCTGGATGCCAGACATGAGGCAATGGAAAAAGAAAAGGAGAGCCTGAACCACAGTGATGCCGTTGCACTGAAAAGCCAGGAGGCAAAGCTTGTAAAAGAAATTGAAAATGCCGCAAAGGCAATAGAAGAAAAGAACCGACAGCTGGAAAATAAAAAGGTGCAGTATTTTTCTGCTGAGAATAAGAAGAAAAAAGAAGAAAACAGAAAATACGAAAAAGAACAGGAAATCGAAGATCTGCTGGAGGAGATGGAGGACGAGGCAGAGGATATGGCCTTCCAGGAGCACGGATTTTTCCAGGAAGAGTTAAAGGAAAAGATGGAAGAGGAGTATTCCTATGCCCTTTTGGAAAGCCAGTTTGGCCAGACTAAGAAAAATATCCGCACAGGTCTTGAAATCCTTACAGAAACAAGGGAGATGGAGCGTCAGGCCGACGGCCTGATGAAACAAAGAGAAGGACTGGTGCGTCAGCTGGACAGTGCCCAGAAGAAATTGACCTCCTTGGAAACTGTTCTTGTAGAAACAGAGAATGAGTGGAAGGAAGCCCTTTACAGCTGGGAGTCTGGAAATCAGGAGCTTCATTTAGAAGGAGAAATGCTGAAGCAGTTCAGTATTTTTGCCGACAGCTATGGAGAGGAATCTGATTTTGCCCAGGTGAGACAGCAGGTGGCAGATGTATGGATTTCCAGGAAAAATCAGTTAGAGGCTGGTTTGACTCTTACAGATGCGATGCTCAAAGAGAAACAAAAGGAACAGGCTCAGGTGGAGGATGAGCGAAAGGAATGGGAAAACCAGAAGGAGCCTGTTCCTTTTCGAGAGGAAAGTACGATCCAAAACCGTGCCAGACTGGATGCTCTTCATATTCCTTACCAGGAGTTCTACAAAGTTCTGGAGTTTGGGGACAGCCTTAGTGAGGAGCACTGCAACTATTTGGAAGAAGCATTGCTTCGCATGGGAATTCTGGATGCTCTTGTAGTGGAAGAGCAGTACCGGGAACAGGTGCTGAGAATGGAAAGCGGATGCCAGGACAAGTATCTGTTCGTGCAGCCCTATGCAGCGGAACACAGTCTTTTGGATGTGCTGGAATTAAACGATGAGGTGAATGATATTTTCTCCAATCAGAGACTTACCGGAATATTGGGAAATATTGCTTATGAGGAGACTGATTGCGGAAAAGGACTGACAGGAATTTCCCAGGAGGGTGTTTATCAGATGGGACCTCTGGTGGGAACCATCACAGGAGAACACACAGCAGGATTTCTTGGCACAAAGGCACGGGAAAAGAACCGACGGAAACAGATCGAGGAATGCAGACAGAAGCTGGCGCTTTTAGAACAGGAGATACAGGAGCTGGAAAATGAAAAAATCCAGTGGGAGAACCGGAAAGCGAAACTGAAAGCCGAGTATGACAGTTTTCCGAAGGACACGGATTTGAGAGAAGCTTTGAAAATGCTGGTAAGTGCCAGATTTGATCAGGAAAAGCTTCAGGAAGAGGAGAAGAAAGTCCAGGAGCAGCTAAAAGGCGTTCTGGAGGAACTGGGTGAGAAGAAAAAGGAGGCTGTGGCAATTGCCGGAAAGCTGTATCTCACCTGCAATTACCAGATCTTTTTCCAGGCAGATCAGGCGGCAGCAAGCTATGGAAGTCATCTGCAGCAGCTGAAATTTGCCCATGAAATGTACCGGATGAGTGTTTCTGACATAAAAGAAACAGAAAATCGTATGGTGGACATTGAGGAAGATATGGATCAGCTCCGCTACGACATTTCTGCTTTCCAGAGAGAAGAAAAGCAGAAAAAAGCAGAATATGAATCCATCCAGGAGCAGCTGAAGCTTACAGACTATGAGGAAATCCGGGAGCGCCTCGATTACTGTGTCAGATGGCTGAATGGCTATCCGGAGGAAATTCAGAGCTGTGTAAAAGAGCTGACCAGAAAGCAGGCTCAGGCAGATAATCTTGAAGAACAGATAAAAGAGCTTGGCAAAAAGAAAAAAGAGACAGAAGAAAAGCAGCTTTACTACGAAAATTGCTATCAGGGCGAGCTTGCTCTTGGCTATGTGGAGCTTCCTGAAAAAATGGAGAAAAGATGCACAGCAGTGTACAATTACCTGGATAGTACCATGAAAAACCTGAAAAAGGATGATGTGATCCGTGATCTGAACCGGGTATATTTTGAAAATCGAGGGTTCCTTAACGAATATCAGCTGATGCAGGGAGAACTGTTTGCAGACTTAGACGAAAATGCTGCTCAAGGTGAGATGTCTGCCAAAAGGCTGGATATTTCAGCAAGATACAAAGGGGTAAAAATTCCATTTGGAGGGCTTATCGGACATTTGAAAGAGGATATCGAGGAACTGCAGGATCTGATCAAAGACGGAGACAGAGAATTGTTTGAGGATATTCTTGCCAATACAGTGAGCAGAAAGATACGTGGAAAGATCAATGCCTCTACGTCCTGGGTGGACAAAATGAATACCCTTATGGGAGCCATGAATACCTCCAGTGGCCTAAAGCTGAGCCTCCGCTGGAGAAGCAGGACTGCGGAAAAGGAGGATCAGCTGGATACCAGAGAGCTGGTCAGCCTTCTGAAAAAAGATTACCGTCTTATGAGCGAGGAGGAAGCCAGGAAGCTTTCTGCTCATTTCCGCTCCAAGGTGGAGGAAGCCAGGAGAGGTGCAAAAGACACCGGAGAGAATAAAGGAATGGTGTCCTTTTATCAGGTTATGAAGGACACGATGGACTACAGAAAATGGTTTGAGTTTCAGCTGTTTTATCAGAAAAGTGGGGAGAAGGTAAAGGAGCTTACCAACAGTGCTTTTGGAACCTTCAGCGGTGGAGAAAAGGCAATGTCCATGTATGTTCCTCTGTTTTCCGCTGTTGTTGCCAAATACCAGGGAGGCCGTCCGGATGCTCCAAGACTGATTTCCCTGGATGAGGCCTTTGCCGGTGTAGACAATCGGAATATTCGTGATATGTTCCGTCTGATGACAGAGTTCAAGTTCGACTTTATCATAAATTCCCAGGTGCTCTGGGGAGATTGCGACACCCTGGATGCTTTGGCAATCTATCAGCTGATCCGTCCGGAGAATGCGAAGTTTGTAACTGTGATGCCTTATATCTGGAATGGACATGGCAGAGAGATGCTGGAGAACGAAAAAGGCGTAGAGCAAAGAGGTGAGGAGCTTGAACAGGCAGCAAGAGACTGAGTGCCTCTCTTATTTTAGAGAGTCCGGAATATGGGATAGAATATTAGCAGGATTCTGGGACAAATACAGTTCCTACGAGTACTTTGGAGGACGGGTGCTTCTTCGCTCTCTTTCCGCAGAAGACATTGAGGTGCTGGAGGGATTTTTCGGAAAAAGCTTCCATGGGCAGAAAAGTGTAACGGTGTCAGCAGAAAGCTTTCAGAGGGCTTTGGAAAAAAGCCGTTTCGCAGGTATCCAGCCAGAGAGACTTCTGGAACTATATTTTCATAAAAAGCCAAGGGGAAAAAGGAAAATCCGCCAGGAGGAAGAAAGAAAGCAGGCGGAAATTTTACAGGAACTAAAAGCATACTGCCAGGGAACTCCGGCAGAGGATCAGCTGGAAGTGATAAAAGCAATTCTGAGTACCGGCAGAAATAAGGGAACGGAGGGATGGCGCAGGCTTTTGTTCCTTGGTGCAAGGATGGTGAATGCTTTGCCCTGCCATAGAGGGGAATACCTTTATCTGGCTGTCTTTGCAGCACAGCTGACAGGAAATCCTCACGCTTTTGATGCCGGTACCATCGAAGGAAACCTGCTGCGTCAGCTGGTGAAAGTCCTAAGTGAAAAAGAGAAAAAATCTGATCCGGGTATTTTTCCGGCCTTTGAAAAGCAGCAGGAATATCTGCAGGCAGGAATCCTTCTGGATGATATGTCTAATTATACCACCCTATATGGAGTACAGGGATGGAAAAGGAATGGTGAGCTACACCCTGGGCTGGAGGGCTTTTTCAGGGAAAAAGAGGTGGCTCAGATCCCGCTTAATGTACTGGTACACCTGGGAAAACTGAAATGCCTGGAGGATACTTTGTATATTGTGGAAAATCCTTCTGTTTTTTCGTTGCTTACATCAGAGAAAGCGGGGAAGGGGTCCTGTATGTGTATGAACGGACAGCCAAGACTTTCAAGTCTGATTGCCCTGCAGCTTCTGGAAAAGGAGGGAACGACCATATATTATGGCGGGGACTTTGATCCGGAAGGTCTGATGATTGCCCAGAAACTAGCTCTTTTTTATCCTGGGGAGTTTCATTACTGGCATATGGGGCTTGCAGATTATGAACAGTGTAAATCCAGGGAGGCAGTATCAGAAAGACGTCTGCGTATGTTGGAGAAGATTACAGATGAAAGGCTAAAACCGGTGGTGGAGCAGATGAAAATAGAAAAAGTGGCTGGATATCAGGAATTGATAGACTTTTTTGGAAATTAGTTGACCGTTTCTATCTTCTTAGGTATAATGCAGTTATGGACATTGTTAGATGAATCAATAGGTATCTGATGTGCATAGAGGAAGAATAACAAACGGATATCACAGATCTGAAGGACAAAATGGAGGAATTGAAAAATGTTAAAAAGAAAACTTGCAGTATTATTAGCAGCAGCTACTGTTTGCACAGGAACAACTGTATGGCAGACGGGGATGACGGCTTTCGCAGCAGAGGGAGTAGAATCTGAGCTTGTCGCAGGATATCAGCTGTTTACAGAAAGAACCGGTAAATTTTCTGTTCAGATCCCGCAGACATGGACAGAGCGTGACAGCGAGGAAGCTGCAGCAAGTACAAATGAAGCTGTGGAAGGCGGAGTATTGGATGAGTACGGATATGATTCCAGTCAGTTAGAGGGAAACAACGCAGATGCAGGTTCTTACTTCTACAACACTGAGGCTGAAGAAGAGAATATCAATGTTCAGGTAACTGAGAGTGGTTATTCCGCAGCTGAAGCAACAGAAATGCTGAAAACAGAAGAGACACAGAGCACCTTCAAAGATCAGTATCTGGCTTTTGGCGTAGACGAAAGTGACGTCACGATGCTCGGCATGGTTACATACGGTGAGAACGAATATATGGGAATCAAGGTTAAGATGTTCGATGTCGAAATGAACCAGTTCGTAATCGCAGGAGAGGACTACATCTATACCCTCACCTTCACCGGAATTTCCGACCCGGCCGTAATGGACAACTTCCTGAAAACATTTACACTTAACTAATTAGTTTATTTCTTGACACGCTAGAAAGTTAATATTGTAATATGGAACAGCAAGGGCACTGCAGGTTTTCTGTAGTGCCCTTTTTGTGTAAGAGGAAATTCCGTTGGAATTCCCTTTTACACCAAAGGCCCTGCCGGGCAGGATCACACTGCCGCAAAGAGGAATTATGTCGCTGGAGCGACCTGATCCAGGCGGAGAATCCTGCAAGCAGGAATGATTTTTCAAACACGCTCTAGGGGGCAGGGAAATGGAGCAGGAACTTCTGAGCATTGGAATTGATGTGGGAATCTCTACTACCCAGGTGATATACAGAGGAAAAATCTGGTATTGAAAACATGTATTTTACGTTAAATTCATAAAAAAACAGGTGCTTTTCTAATAAAGATTGAAAGCAATTACACAGTTATGGTAAAATAGACTTATTAAGGAAATGGGATAAAAGAAGTATTTGGGATTATTGGCTTTTATGGATATTTTAACAATAGAGTAAAAATGTAAATAAAAAGAATTCTGTGTTACATACAGAATTCTTTTTTTACAAACACAGGAGCTTGTTTGGCGAAAGGAAAAGGTGGAACTTGAAAAGTATTACAGTTGAAGCAGTTGTACAGAATGTGGAAACAGTTACAGAATTTGTAAACGCAGTATTAGAAGAAAATGACTGCCCAGTGAAGGTCCAGATGCAGATAGATGTTGCCATAGATGAGATTTTTGGAAATATTGCGTACTATGCCTATGGAAACGGCTGCGGAAATGCCACAATACAAATTGAAATAGAGAAGAATCTTCCCGGAATCGTTCTGACCTTCATAGATCAGGGAATGCCCTATAATCCACTGGAGAACAAAGAGCCGGATATTACCCTGGATATTGAGGAAAGAGAGATTGGCGGACTTGGAATTTTCCTGGTGAAAAAGACGATGGATGCCCTTTCCTATGAATATGTGGATGGACAAAATGTCTTAACATTAAAAAAAGCATTCTGATTTTTCAATTTGATTTTTATTATCAGAAGGGGGCATCAGTCATGCAGCAGGAATTTATTACAGTAACCTTCAATCATACGAAGATCACGATCCGGTATGCAGACATTCTTTATGTGATCATGTCTGATGATCATTGTACGATTCATTTGCTTGATGGAAATGTTTATCGTTGCCGAATGACACTGAAAGAATTAAAGAAGCAGTTAAATGAATGGTTCATGGAAGTAAAACGTGGCTGTATGGTGGCTGTGTCCGCAATCACAGAAATCGGAGACAAGATTTTACTGTCTAATGGTGAGAAAATTTGCTATACAAAGCGGAAGAAAAGAATGCTCAGAGAAGAACTTCAGAAAAAACAGGAGCTTATGATCGCAAAGATCAGTAAAGAAAAGCTGCCGCTGACAGCAGAAGAATATTGCAAATATTTTAAAATATGTGATGCTCTTCCTTTTGCATTTACGGATATAGAGATGGTATTTAATGAAGAAAAAAAGGCAGTGGACTGGATTATGTTTATGCATTTCCACTGGTGCTTATGGATGCGACCGAGGTCTCAGCAACGAACACAGAGGAAGCTGTTACCGGAAAAGCACCTGTAAATCAGTTTATACATGGTGTTGCACTGGCAGATGCACAATTCCGAAATGTGGTAACGCCTAATGTGGATACGATCTATTCACAGGTATGGTATGATCTGAGCGAGGAGCCTATGGTCTATGAGCTTCCGGAAACAGATCGTTTTTGTAAGGTTCAGGTGCTGGATGCCTGGACAAACACTGCTGCAGTTCTTGACCAGGCAGGCGCATATGCAATTACTCTTTCTACGTGGGAAGGAGAACTGCCTGAGGGCGTTATCCGTATAGATGTTCCCACATCCATGGCATGGTCTATCACCAGGACCATTTTATCAGGAGAAGAGGATCTTCCAAATGTGCGTGCCATTCAGGAAAAAATGAAGCTTATGCCACTTTCCAATTATATATCCGGAGACACCTATGAGCCTCCGAAGGGAAGCTATAGCGAAGAAAACAATTATGTTCCCGTTGATAAGGTCCTTTCTATGGATCCGGTTACGTTTTTTAATAAGGCTAATGAATTGATGGTAAAGAATTCTCCGGCAGCTGCAGATAAGGAAATGCTTAAAAGAATAGCCGCTGTGAATGTAGGTCCTGGTATGGAATTTGATGCTTCTGTTCTTACCGGTGATATTGCGGAAAGCTGGAAAACAATGCTGGCAGGAATCCGTCCAAAGCTTGTGGAAGAGGGAATGAAATTCTCAAAGAAGCTTGGCCAGTGGAATTATTTTGGTGCACCGATTGGAGATTTTGATACAGAATATGCCTATCGTGCACTGGTGGCGATTGCCGGGCTTGGTGCCAATACAGTTGAGGTCGCACTGTATCCCAAAACAGAGCAGGATATAGATGGAAATCCTCTGACAGGAGAAAAAACATATATTCTCCATTTTGAAAGTTATCCGCAGGTTCTTGAAGGTGGTTTCTGGTCCGTGACTGCATATGGGGATGATGATTTTCTGATTGATAATCCTATTGACCGCTACTGTATAAATGACCGTTCCGGTTTGGAAGTGAATGAGGATGGTTCGGTTGATGTTATTTTGTCTAAGGATGCACCAGAGGATACCACAAACTGGCTTCCTGTAGGTGATGGAGGCTTTCACCTGTATATGCGTATTTATACGCCTGATATAGCTGCATTAGAGACATGGACAGCACCGATCATTACAACCATGGACACGGAAGGTTGAATAAACTGCACTTGAAAAGTAATTTGACATAATGGCAAAATTAGAGAGCATCGGTCACCTGGTTGGCCGGTGCTTTTTTATGTCATTTACTTAGGGAAATTTCTTACTAAAAAAGGAATTTCCCTTTTTTTACCAGTAACTCAAAAATTTCTTGACATTACATCAATTTTGTGCGGCTTTTTTCTGATTAACATCAGAAAAAAGCCAATTAGTTTATTATAAAAAGCTTAGATTTTTGTCTTGACAACTGAACCACTATAGAACAGTTCGAGTATAGGTATCGGCTGTTCTTTTTTTGTTCCGGGCGTCAAAGCGGTAATGTTTTTCTTGTGTATAGTAGAGCGCTATAGTATAATAAAACCAGTTTTTGGCATAAGTTTGACAAGCTATCGTAAGGAAAATCGGCAAACCAGATGAAAGTCTGGGACGCAAAGCTACAGGGCCTGTAAAATGGCAGCCAGTTGCATGAAATGAGGTGCACTGTCTGTCTGACAGTGTTTTTTTAAGGTGTTATTTCATAGACGTAACAATAATGATTTTATCAGGAAAAAATGAGGAAAATGAGAGTATGAAAAAGGCTAAATATTGTCTGACAGCATTGGTGTCAGGTGTACTTGTAGCAGCTGCTGTCTTGTCTGGATGTGGACAGTCAAA
>ERZ1035006.1986-NODE-1986-length-12334-cov-20.718137_pt1 | contig 12334 bp, 10 predicted proteins | sample MGYA00520694_ERZ1035006 | MGnify/ENA primary metagenome ERZ1035006 (study PRJEB33766, sample SAMN09781746) | gut metagenome | biome: gut microbiome | host: Homo sapiens | place: Madagascar | study: EMG produced TPA metagenomics assembly of the PRJNA485056 data...
CCAAAATCTCGCAATTTTAACATCGGATTTTTTCTAGATTTTGAACACCCTACCTTTCAGGGGCGCTGTCGCCTCTTTACCAACCTTGGTTTTTATGGGATTTAGAACACCCTACCTTTCAGGGGCGCTGCGCCTCTTTACCAACCTTGGTTTTTCTGTGTTTTGAACACCCTACTAAGTAATATTATAAAAATAATTTTGAACAGCCACTTATAGCAACCAGCACAATGAAAGATTTTGCAGCAATAGATTTTGAAACAGCCAACAGCGAGCGCTCATCCGTTTGTTCCGTTGGCGTGGTTATCGTTCGTGGCGGTGAGATTGTCGACAAGTTCTATTCGCTCATCAAGCCCGAACCGGCGTATTACAACTACTGGTGTAGCCGCGTGCATGGCCTGTGTGCCGTAGATACGGAAAATGCACCCGTCTTCCCTGAAGTGTGGAGGCAGATAGAACCGAAGATAGCCGGTCTGCCTCTCGTGGCCCACAACAAATCCTTCGACGAAAGCTGCCTTAAGGCCGTCTTTCGTGTTTACCAAATGGACTATCCTGACTATGAGTTCCACTGCACTTGCATCGCTTCGCGTAAGGTTTGGCCAGGAGGCCGCCATAATCTCGACATCATTGCCGCCCGTTGTGGATATGACTTAACAAACCACCATCATGCTTTGGCAGATGCAGAGGCTTGTGCGGCCATTGCGCTCGAGATACTTTGAAGGTGTCTTGCAAAGCAAAAATGGATGTATAGCTCATCAGTCTTTCGCGAACGTTGAAAAGGTACGGTACGTTTTCCTCCCTCCCCTCTAATACTCTACAAGGATTGTAAGTGTCTTATGCGTAGTCATCTATTATCCAAATGTTAAAATAGAGTTGTGGATAACATTTAAGCGGTATATTGTTTCTTCTTTATGAAACAATATACTTACCTTTGTACAAAATAGATAATGTATGGTGCAAAATATCTTCAAACTTGTCTTGACAGACGAGGCAAGGAACTTTATTGAGGGCTTACCCGAAGCGGTGTCTTACAAGATTTACTACAATATCAAACGAGTTGCAGGTGGAGAACGTAACAAAGAGCTCTTCAAGAAGTTGGAAAACTCGGAGATATGGGAGTTTCGTACATTGTATAATAAAACTGCTTATCGCCTGTTTGCTTTTTGGGACAAGGACAAAGAAACATTGGTGATTGCTACTCATGGCATCATCAAGAAAACTCAAAAGACACCAAGCAAGGAGATTGCAAAGGCAGAAGCAATAAGAAAAGAATATTTTAAAAACAAGTGATTATGGCACAGATGAATCTGACCCCATTGGACGATGTGCTTGACAAGCATTTCGGCAAAGTTGGCACACCACAACGTGATGCTTTCGAGAATGATGTAGATGGAGCCTTACATGCCTACAGATTAGGCGAAGCTATTAAGAATGCCCGTATAAAGCAGAACTTGACCCAAGAACAATTGGGCGAGCGTATCGGCGTGAAAAGAGCACAGATTTCCCGATTGGAAAGAGGTTATAGTATAACGATTCCAACTATGAGAAGAGTGTTCAAAGCATTGGGCGTGGTCACTGCGACGATTGACTTAGGCATAGCAGGTAAAGTTGCATTGTGGTAGCCCTATTATCTATGGTATAAAAATGACAGAAAGGACAACAGACCTCGTTATATCAAGGTTGCTTGATACTTCAAATATAGAGTATCACGCTTAAATGCCAGCGCCCTATTGATTTCCTCAATAGGGCGCTGGTTTTAAGTAATGGTGAAGGAATAAGTTAAGCAATATTGACCTGTATTTATCGGGTGACCTTGTTATTGTAATAGAAAACAAGGCTAAGGTTGAAGACCAAGCAAAGTCCTTGAAAGATAATGAGGATTTGCTGATGGATACGTCAAGCGTAACCAAATATGCAAGCGGCGCCGCGCGAACATGCAGCGAAGGTCTGAGGCGAAGCACTGTAGCTCACTTTGCTCGCAAAGTGAGGGGGACGAATATTGCGGCGGCCAAGCACGGGCTATCCCCCCCAAAAAAAAATCACGCCGTCACTTAACTTTCGAGTTTTTTTGCAGTATATATAGTTGAAATGAATCGCAAAGAGTTTGAAAATATCGTGCCAGAGCTGCGACCATTGATGGTCAAGGTCGCGCGTGATTTCTTTGGCAATCAAGATGATGCCGAGGATGTCGCGCAGGATGCGTTGGTGCGTCTTTGGAACTATTGCGAGCGACTGGATGCAAACAGGAATATGAAGCAGCTGGCCATTATGGTGACCAAGAATTGTTGCATTGACACCTATAAGCGAAGGCAGATGATGGTCGAAGTGCCGTGTCCAGACGAACGAATGGCAGGCGAAACCTATCAGGCAGATGCCGAAGTCGTGGCGCAGGAGACGCGGGGACGAATCGACTCCGCCATCAGATGCTTGTCGCCACGCGAACAGCAACTCGTGAGGAAGCGATATTTGGAAGACCATTCCGCAGAAGAAATTGCCAGAGAGACCGGCATTCCGAAACCATCGGTCAAAAGCATGCTCTCTGGCGCCAAGGCAAAGTTGATAAGAATACTCAAAAAAACAGGTCATGAAGCACAATGAAGACGATGCGCTCTACCAGCAAATCTTGGCCGAACTGAAGCCCGGGGCTGACGAGTACGACCGGATGGTGGCGCAGAAAAAACACCCCGCAGGCTTGAGACGCCGCTTCAGGCCTCGTTTCGGATATGTGGCTGCGGCGTGTGTGATGATAGCATTCTTGGTTGCGACACAGATTTTGTGGCAGACCAACGGTTTGCAGCAGCCCCCGCAGCTTGCTCGCCAGGTGTTGCCAACGGCAGGGGACGTGGCAACACGCGTTGCCGTCCCAAAGGACGCGCTGGCGGAAATGCCTGAAAAGAAACAGCGTTGTCAGCAACGCTTGGTTGCAGCAACCGTGGCAACTCCAAAAATCGAGGAGGAAGTCAAGGACAGTGCCGGCGTGAAGCTCGCGCCACCGACAGACCATGCAGAAACAGACCGCGCCGCAATCGTTGCCGAGGTGGAGGCAAAGGTGGTGGAAGCCTTGCTGGAACAGCAGATAGCCGTTGAGGTGGTGAACGAAGCCATCAGACATCATGAAGATTCCCAACAAATACAATGCGCAATATGAAACGTACAATTTTTTCTGTCATTTTCGTTGCCCTCGCCACGCTGTGTGCGCAGGCACAGAATCCTTTCTCCTCTATCTTGTCAGCCTGCAAGGTGGTTGCTGTTAGCAATGAGCAAGGACGTGATCGGCTTGATTCAACCAACTGTCTACAAACGCAAGTCTATGCTGTTCCCTACAAAGGCAAAAAAGCGGTGGCCAAAGCGGAGGCCATCATCAAGGAGATTGTGGATTGTTACAACAAGCAGATCGGACATTACACTGGGGGCTTTTGCTTCAGCGGCAAACTGGATGTGCATTCTCCGGCCGAGAACCAGAAGGTCAGTGCCAGTTATAGTGAGGATGCTGCCCCGTTTGTTGTCGGAGGCGTTGGGCGAAACTATGCGCTCTTGCGCCAGCTGGACCCCAAGAACCCCCACTATCGCACGGTTTATGGCGTGGAGTGGTGGTTGCTCGAAAAGCCCCGGGTGGTGTATTTCAAGACGTTTCGCCTGTTTGGTCCTCTGACGGCGCGTAGCAACCCCAAGTACATCATCGGCCAGACTGACTCCATGAAGGATTTTCTGGACACGTTCCGCTCGTCAGACTGGCAGAACAAGAAATTTGAGATGTTCGGCAAGGCCGATTCCTTGAAACTTGAGATGCTCGGCAAAATCAATCCCTTGAAGCACGCCGATGATGTGGCGTGGTACTTGGGAAAGGTGTGCGACCTTTACAAGGGCGATGGCAGCGCGATGGACAGTGGAGTGGTTTCTGTGGCTGTGCGCCGGTTTATGAATTATATGAGTGAGAGCAACGTCTGGAAAACAGACGAGGGCGTGGTGCGGGTGTTGCGTGCATTCCGTCTGCCGGGTTGCTATGCCGAGGTGAATGGCAAGGTGGTGGAGCATGGCGACATGCAGTGGCTGGCCTCTCGCTGGAAAGATTTACACATTTCGAGAGTTGCATACGTGGAGAAGGGGGATCCCGAATGCCAGAAATATGGTGAAAAGTCGAAGAATTTCCTCTTTCGGGTGTATCTCACGGAGTGACACTTAGTAATGGTAGGTGTTCAAAATCTCAAAAAAATCTGCGTTTTTTGCTAAATAATAAGGTGCGACGAAACTCTGTGGCGAAGCACTGTAGCTCACTTTGCTCGCAAAGTGAGGGGGGGACGAATATTGTGGCGGCCAAGCACGAGCTGAAAATCCAACAAGGTCATGCCTCGGAGCATTAGCCATATTCGCTACGTGTTCGTGGCCCTCACTTTGCGAGCAAAGTGAGCTACAATGCTGGCGCCGCTACAGACGATGATGTGGGCCAGCGCAAATCTCCGTTGCGAGGGTGCTGCTGCCAATATTTAGTAATGGTAAGTAGGTAGTCTGAATGCAAAAAAAAATTCAGGCTGCCTACTTTTCATTTATCCTTTATCCCCTCACTCCTCCCCACGCCCTTTCCGCCAAAATCCTCCGTTTTTTGAAAATTCTTTCCTAAAACCAATGTGCATCATGTTATTATGTATATCTTTGTATTTCAATTTTAGCATTAGAAATGAAACACATCCTATATCCGATACCCGTTCTTCTTCTCATGGTCTACTCCTTGGTGTTTTGCCAGTGTAGCAGCCGCCGTGGGCCGTATGATCCGCAGTTGGTACACATCGACAGCCTGCTCAATCAAGAGGATTTGGATACGTCTGCGGTATCGGCGGCCTTTAGGCGTGTCTCCACATCGTTGGACGGCTTTGATGATGACAACCGGATGTATTACAATCTGCTGACGCAGTTCTATCAGTTTAAAACCTACCAGCCCGTTGAGAACGACAGCGTTTTGCGAGCGGTGATTCAGTATTATGGCGACGAAGCGTCGAAAGAAGGACTGCTGGCAAATTATGTCGGTGCGGGGATGTACTATGACCGTAAGGAATATGAAAAAGCACAGGACTGCGGGTTGAGATTCTTGAGGATGACGGACGAAACGTCTGATTATGACAAGGTGATGAGAATTAAATGTCACATCTTTCTTGGCGACATATATGCGTTTCATACTGAAAATGAACTGTCGTTAGAGCAATTCAAAAGAGCCCTGTATTGGGCTGAGGCGGAAAAGGACACGATGCTTATGGCGGAGGGTAATTATGCCTTGGCCCAGGCCTATCGTGAGTGTGGAAATCGTGATTCAGCTTTTGTGGCTTGCAGAAATGCTTATCGTTTTTTTAAGGCAGTTGGTGATGAGGTGAGGACTTCTTGGATGTGGCTGGAATATGCGCAGATCTGTAATCATTTCCATCTCTATAATAAAACGGCCTATTATCTAAAACATCTGGAGAATACCGCCGACTGGATTAGCAAAGACCATAGGGTCGTGCCTGGAATGAACAGAGAGTGCTATTATCAAGCCAAGGCAAAGATGTTTGAGAATACCAATCGCTTGGATTCGGCGATTGTTTTTTATAAGCGGGGTTTGGCATCGGCTGACCTTGATTTTTTGCATGACAGCAGTAGGTCGCTTTGCCGCATCTATTTGAAAAAAGGGAATGTAGACTCTTTGAAGAAATACCAGGCCATTTATGAGAGATATAAGCAACGCCATGAATCGACTCATAATGGGTATTCGTTACAACGGAAACAGATAGAGTTTAATGAAACCAGGCAGGCAAAAGCGCGTGCTGCGCGAATGTGGAAAATTGCGTTTGCTGTTGTGGCTGGCATCTCTCTTCTCCTCATAGTTTTATGTCTGATGGTACGGTTCTATCGTCGGAGGCGTGGAAAGGTTGATGTGAAGAGTGCTTCAGGTCGGCAGGATGAATTGCGCAACGTCTGCAAGGATGCGGCTGTTTTTGATTCGCAAGACAACACGTGTCGATGTGTGGTGGATTATTGTCAGTGTGAAGCCGTTTTGGGCTTGAGGAATATGGCAAAACAGCAAAAGTCGCTTGCGCTGACAAGTCCTCTGTGGGAGGAACTTATGACATTTGTGCACAAAGAAGACACATGCTTTGGAGATTTCTTGGATGGGCTTCAGAAAAAGGAACGTCGAATTGGCAAGAATGTCATTTTCTTATGCCTGCTCATCCGTGCCGGTTTTACGCTAACAGAGATTAGCTCTCTTTTGGCGGTTAATGCCAGTGCGGTTTGCAATATGCGTGCACGTTTGGCCCGCAAGATTTTAAATGACGAAAAGGCTTTGGCCAAACATCTGGATGAATACATCAGGGGGATTCCCTGATTTCGGAACCTCTTCTGATAAGTAGGTAGTCTGAATGCAAAAAAAATATTCAGGCTGCCTACTTTGCATTTATCCTTTATTCCCTCAGTCCTCCCCACACCCTTTCCGCCAAGTTCCTCCGTTTTTTGAAAATTCTTTCCTAAAACCAATGTGCATCATGTTATTATGTATATCTTTGTATTTCAATTTTAGCATTAGAAATGAAACACATCCTATATCCGATACCCGTTCTTCTTCTCATGGTCTACTCCTTGGTGTTTTGCCAGTGTAGCAGCCGCCGTGGGCCGTATGATCCGCAGTTGATGCACATTGACAGTCTGCTAAACGAGGCCGATGTAGATACTGCCAAGGTCTTGGCAGCGTTTGGGCGTGTGTCAAAGTCTTTGGACACCGAAAACCAGATGTACTACAATTTGCTGACGCAGTATTATATGTTCAAGACATACCAGCCTGTGGAAAGCGACAGTATCTTGCGAGCCGTTATTGAATATTATGGAGATAAACCTACAAAGGAAGGACTGTTGGCCAACTATATTGCAGCGGGAATGTATGATGATAGGAATGAATTTGCGAAAGCACAGGATTGCGCACTTAGATTTCTGAGAATGTCAGACCATACGTCGAAATTTGACAAGGTAATGCGTGCAAAATGCCATCTACAGTTAAGTGACATTTATCAGAACCATCTCGATTCGCTTATGGTGCTGGAACAACGTAGGCAGGCCGTATATTGGGCTGAGCAGACAACAGACACCATGCTCATGGCAGACAGCTATTATTATTTGTCGAATATGTGTGAGGCCGTCGGGGATTATAAGCAGTCATTGTCTGCATGCGACAAGGCCTATGAATATTACTCGGTGGTAGGCTATCGCAACGGGGCTGCGCGGATATGGGTACAACGAGCCAAAAACTATATGGCGCTAAATGATTTGCCTTATGCAAAACTGTGCATGAAGAATTATGAGGCAATGACAACCGATTTGGATTCATCACATAGGATAAAGCCAGGACTTAACAACGAGATATATTATAATGTGATGGGGCGATTGTGTGAAAAATCGGGTGATATAGATTCTGCATTTATGTATTATAATCTTGAATTTGCAAGTCCTAATGAGGTTTTCATTCGTTTTGCAAGTGGACATCTTGCCAGACTGTATGAAAAAATTGGGAAACTTGACTCTGCCGGGAAATACTATCAGATAAATATGCAGTATCAAAAAAAGAGCACGTCCACATATAGTGATAAAAATATGCAGCGCAAGCAAATTGAATATGATTTGGGCGTTCTGAATGAAAAGAGAATTTCAAAAGAACATATGCTGGTGGCTATATCTGTTGTGGCGTTATTGTTAGTTACTCTCGCGTTTAAGAAATGGCAGTGGATAAAGAAGACGTTTTTATCGTTGCGCAACAGAAGCAATGGTGAGTTGGCAGACAAGACAAAAGATGTGAAGGCAGATGAAATAGAAAACCATGAAAACGATGAAGTCTCCAATGAAAAAGCTTTTTCTCTTGAAAGAAGAGAAGAGCAATTGGAAGAGACTGCTTCCACTGTGTCGACCAAAAATGGTAATGAAGAATTGGACAAGCTTCTTCCTCATGAAAGTAACGACAATCCTTTCATCGCGTTGCGCGTTGCGTATGGTTCCCCCGTTGATTATTCCTCTTTTCCAGTGGTTGGAAAATTAAGGGCAATGGTTGAAAATGACGAAGACGTAGCATTGAAAGAAACATCGTGGCGCGAATTGGAGGCGTATGTAAAAAAGGAAGATGCGGCATTTGCAGCTTTTATGGTATGCCTTAAGAAAAATTGCAAGCGTATAACGTCTGTGCACATACGCGTCTGCATTCTGCTTCGTGTTGGATTACTGCCTACGGGAATCAGTAAATTGATGAACGTGTCACAGTCCGCTGTTACAAATTTACGTCGTAATCTGGCTGTAAAGATATTGCGGAATCCACAAAGTAAGGCGGAAGACCTTGATGTTTACATCAGGAGTCTTTAAGCCTATCTTTTTTTGTCAGTTTTTTATTTTTTTAATTGTCTGGATTACAGTGGGATAAACATCTAAGAGTGAAGTCGGGCAGGCTAAGAGTGAAGTCGAGTGAAGTAAGAGTGAAGTGAAAAATTTGGAATTACATGTAAATAGGCTTTAACTTTGTCGGCGATGCCAATTGACGGTGTTTGCAACATCGTGGAGCGGTTTTCCTCGCATGCCAGTGTGTCGCGGTGCCTGCATTGCAGTGCGCTTTGCCCGCAAGGTGACGGGAAACAGACTGTCGCGGAGAGAAAATGAGGGGCGGAAACGTCCTGCTGAAGCGGAAAAATGTCCAGCAAAGCAATTTTTTCTTTCATTCCTTCACACCGCCTAATCCACTGATTGACATAGAGGTAGGTGCGTTTTATGAGCAAAATGTGAACGGGATGTGAACGGCGCTTGAAAAGTGTGAACAAAGTGTGAACGAGAATCCTTGGCGGCTTCATCTTTTTTCGCTAATTTTGGGCAGACCATTAATAATGGTGAAAGACAAATAGACAGGATATAATGGTGGAATATCACCATCACAATATAAACGACTGCTCCACGTGCGGCTTTCCGCTTCGGGAGCGTATCCAGTTCTAATTCCGTCATTTCTCTCGAAAGTGAGATGAGAAGGGGCGTCGTGGCGTCAGAGATTATGGTTAGAATAACTAAGCCCGGCGCCCTGCTTTCTCTCACGCTGACGGCCGTCGGCATCTTTATGATGCGACGCGGGGCGGTCGTGTTCTTTCTGGGGGGAAGCCCGCTATGCTCCCTCTTCCAAATTCCAAAACCAACAAAAATACAGGTCAAAATTGCTCAATTTATTCTTTTAACATAACTTATTATCAAACCATTAAATAAAAGACCATGAGAAATAGATTATTTTTCTTGATTGCCGCTTTGTGCCTTGCCCTAAGCCAAAGCCACTCCTATGCGCAAAAACAAATCTATGGTGATGTGCGTGATTGGCTGACTAATGAGTTGTTAGTTGGTGTTAAGGGCGTTCTTATGACAACAGATAGTGTTGTTATAGACTCTGTTTATACAGGCTGGATGGGGCAGATAGTAACAACTCGCAAACCTTGGTTCTTTAAGGTGAAGGATGAATCTGCTACATATATCATCCAATTTTCATACGACAATTATCAAACACAGTATAAGAAAATTAATTTTAATCCAAGAGGCCGTATGAAAAATTACGACTTCGGAACGATAAAATTGAAACGTCAGCGTGAGCAGAAACTCGGTGTGGCAACCGTGACGGCTTCACGCGTCAAGTTCTATACAAAGAAAGATACCTTGGTGTTTAATGCCGATGCTTTCCAAATGGCAGAAGGATCTATGCTCGATGCCTTAATCAAGCAATTGCCTGGAGTTGAACTGAAAAGCAACGGAGAAATATATGTGAACGGCAAATATGTTGAGAGCCTCTTGCTCAATGGCGAGGATTTCTTCAAGAAAGACAATACCGTGCTTTTGGAAAATCTGCCTTCATATACCGTCAACCAAGTGCAGGTATATAAAAAACAAGGTGACCTGAGCCGTTTTGCTGGCAAGAATTTGGGCTTTGATGAGGAATATGTCATGGACATAAAGCTGAAGAAGCAATATTCCATTGGTGTTTTGGCCAATGCTGAGGGGGCGGCAGGAACAAAAGACAGATATATTGGACGTCTTTTTGCCTTGCGCTTCACGCCGCAGTCGCGCGTGTCTGCATTCGCCAATTTCAACAATATCAACGAAACACGTAAGCCTGGAGAAAGCGGAGATTGGACTCCCTCGAACTCCTTGGATGGCTTGCAGACCACAAAAACTGGCGGAGTGGACTATCTGGTCAGCGACAAGCGTAAACGTTTTAAGGTTTCTGGTGATGCTTCATTGACGCATTCTGATGCCGACAATATATATAGCTCCGTTGGAGAACAGTTCCTGACGGGTGGTAACACTTTCTTACATAGATACAGCAGGAGCAGAAATTGCTATACGAATTTCTCAACGAACCATAACTGGCGCTTTATGTGGAAGAAAACTGAATTGCAGTTTATGCCATATTTCCAGTATAAGAACTACAATAATTATGAAGTCTCCGCTTCTGCAAGATTCAACAGAGACATTACGTCGATGTCTGGACTGACCGACAGCATAATGAATCCTGGCATAACTCCCTGGTTACAGGCGTGGGCAGTGAACAGAACCCTTGACGAAACGCAAAATGACGGTCATGACATGTTTGCATATTTGTATGCAAGCGTCAATCAGAAAATTCCTTTCTCTGATGATTTACTCAAAATCGATGTGTCTGCTTCTTTTCAAGACTATGTGACCCAAACCTACAACCGTTATCGTCTTGACTATCCACAAAACGTAAACAGCGTAAGCGACATTCGCAACCGCTTCTATAACGAAAAGCCATATAAAATATACTCCTACTATGGTCGGTTGAGATACTGGTATTGGTTACCATTCAATATGGCGATTACGCCGTCATATAAATACGAACATATACACCTCCGCGATGACTATGGCATTTACCGTCTTGAGCAGTTGGCTGATTGGAACATCAACAACCCGTTGGGAATGCTGCCATCGGAAAGTGAATACCTCAATGTCGTTGACCGTGGCAACAGTTTCAACAAAACGCTCAACACGGATAAAAATGAAATAAGCATACAATCGTATTGGGAAGGTTCGGTAGGTAAGAAAGGTGCATATATGTCCGTCAGTGCTGAGCTACCTTTGGTTATTACCCGACGCGAACTGGACTATCAGCGCGACATCCATATTGATACTCTGTTCAGCAAGACGGCGGTGACTTTCAATCCTTCTTTTGAACTTACGCACAATTGGCATAATTGGCAGCGTCAGGTGCAACTGCAATACAGTATGGAAGGGAGACTGTATGACCTCGTGCAGACTTTGGACTACAGAAGCGACAACAACCCGCTGCACATTGACGTGGGCAACGCACGCTTGAAGAACAGCTACCTCCACAATCTGTCGTTATACTATAAGAACAACAGTCCGCGCAAGCAGCGTTCCTTCAATGCCAGACTGGCCTACAACATTTCGAAGAACCAATTTGGCTATTCGAGACTTTATAATCGCCAGACGGGTGCTACCACGTTCCAGCAGGTGAACATCAACGGCAACTATAATGTTTCGGGAAGCGTGAACTACAATATGGCGCTCGACAAGAAACATCGCATTTATTTCGGCACGTCGACCTCTTCGCAGTTCTACAACAATGTCGACCTCATCACCGTTGAAGGAGAAAACATGAATCCGCGCAGCAAGGTGAAGACCCTGTTCCTCACTGAGACCTTGAAACTCGACTACAAAATCGGAAGCCAGAAAATTGGGGCGAAGGTGAGCGGAACATGGCGCAACGCCACAAGCGCTCGCGAGGACTTCTCAACGGTGAATGCCGCTAACTTCAATTACGGGCTGACAGGACAGTTTGAACTCCCGTTCGACTTCCAGATCTTCACCGACCTGACGATGTACAGCCGCCGCGGATATGAGGCACACGAGATGAATACGGACGAACTCGTCTGGAACGCACGTCTCTCGAAGAAGTTCTTTAAGAAACGCCTGACTGTTGCGCTCGAGGGCTTCGACATCCTGCACAACCTCTCAACCGTGACACATTCACTCAACGGACAGGGCCGCACGGAGACCTACCGCAACGTGATTCCGAGCTACGGCATGCTGCACTTGATTTACCGGTTGAATATCCAGCCGAAGAAGAGACAATAAATATGGCCTTACAGGTGGGGTGTTCAAAATTGGAATACTAAATCGATGAAGATTGTGCGGAAAAGCCCTATCTGCGGCTCTGTGCGGGCTGAAAGCCCAGCAGGTTCATAGCCCAGGGCAACGCCCTGGGTGCCGTGTTCCCCATTCCTGCGCCCTGTAAGGTAGGGTGTTCAAAATTAAAAAAACATCGAGACCATTT
>ERZ1035006.1991-NODE-1991-length-12317-cov-19.801745_pt1 | contig 12317 bp, 11 predicted proteins | sample MGYA00520694_ERZ1035006 | MGnify/ENA primary metagenome ERZ1035006 (study PRJEB33766, sample SAMN09781746) | gut metagenome | biome: gut microbiome | host: Homo sapiens | place: Madagascar | study: EMG produced TPA metagenomics assembly of the PRJNA485056 data...
GTGCATATTGTTATATTTGGGCATATATGATAAATTATAGTTAAAGCAATGAAAGGGATGTTGGTAATATGAAAAAAATTTTGTCCGTGCTTGTCAGCCTCGTTATGCTTATGAGCGCACTTCCGTTTTCCGCTTATGCCGAGGAGCAGGCAGAACATACGCATTCTCTTGTTGAAAGCAAAACTGAGGATGAGAGCGCAAGCTATACGTATTGCGACGCCGAGTCGACCGATAAAAACGATATAAGCGTTGATGAGAAAAATACTTATGCCACGGTTAACGTTTCAAGGGAACTCTATCCCGAATCGGAGCATCCTTACCAAAATAACGCAAGGCATAACTTTGCTTTTGAGTATCCGTCTGCCGTATCACTCAGCGTGACTTTTTCCGATAAAACGCAGACAGAGGACACCTACGATTTGATTTATGTTTATAACAGCGAAAACAGAATTGTAGGAAAATATTCAGGTACCGAACTTGCGGGAAAAACCGTTAATATAGACGGTGCATCCTTTAGGGTTAGGTTTTATTCAGACCATTCAAAGACATTTTACGGTTTCAGTATCGATAATATTGAGGCAAAGGTTATAGTTAATTCATACGATGCCGACTGCGACAGACAGGAGAGCAGAAGTGCCGCTGTCAATCCCTATACCGAGCACGATTACAGAAATAATGCCGATGAGACATATTACTATACAAACGCCGAGGCAAGTTCGCTCGAACTTTATTTTTCAAAGGAAACAAAGACCGAAAAGGATTATGATATTATCACGATTTATGACGGCTGCGGAGATGAAGTCGGCTCTTATTCGGGTGACGAACTTGCAGGCGCAAAGGTAGTTGTTGACGGTCCGTCATTTTCCGTCAGGCTGAAAACCGATCATTCAAAAACCTTTTACGGCTACTCCTTTAAGTGCATAACAGCTCAAACGGAGCGTGATGTTCAGGAAGATTTTACCTATCCACGCTCACCTCATCCGTACGAAAATAATTATAATAAAACCCAAAGTTATACTTGCCCCGACAAAAATACAAAGGCTATGGAAGTTACTTTTTCCGATTCGTGCAGAACGGAGGAAAAGTATGACGTGGTAAGTATATACGACGGAAATTCAAAACTTGTCGGCTCGTATTCGGGCAGAGAACTTGGGGGCAGGACGATGATAATTGACGGCAATTCGTTCAGTGTTAATCTTAAATCCGACCGCTCACAGAATTATTACGGCTATGCCGTTACAAAGGTTATCCCGCTGACGGGCGATTCTGCTGTTTGTCCCGAGTCAACGCATCCGTACAATAATTACGAAAACAGTGAATATATCTATACTTCTCCCGATGAAAATGCAAAAGCCCTCAGAGTTAAATTCTCGTCAAAATGTATGACTGAGGAAAAATACGATGTCATAGAAATTTATGCCTCAAACGGCGAAAAGGTAGGCTCATATTCCGGCTCACAACTTCAAAATAAAGTGCTCACTATACCGGGCAATTCTTTTAAGATTAAGTTTACTTCCGACCACTCAAAGACGTTTTACGGATTTAAGGTAATAAGCGTTGTGTCGATAAGCGACAGCGTGTACGATTCTGCTGTTTGTCCCGAGTCAACGCATCCGTACAATAATTACGAAAACAGTGAATATATCTATACTTCTCCCGATGAAAATGCAAAAGCCCTCAGAGTTAAATTCTCGTCAAAATGTATGACTGAGGAAAAATACGATGTCATAGAAATTTATGCCTCAAACGGCGAAAAGGTAGGCTCATATTCCGGCTCACAACTTCAAAATAAAGTGCTCACTATACCGGGCAACTCTTTTAAGATTAAGTTTACTTCCGACCATTCAAAGACGTTTTACGGATTTAAGGTAATAAGCGTTGTACCGATAAGCGACAGCGTGTACGATTCACAGACTCTCGCTTTTCCCGAGAGCAATCACCCTTACGAAAATTCCGCAAACGAGATGTACCGATATAAGAGTCCTAATCCTCTTTGTCGCTCGCTTAAAGTTAAATTTTCCGATAAAACTTTTACCGAAAAGGATTATGACATTATCACGATTTATGACGGCAACGAAAACAAGATCGGCTCTTACTCCGGCGATGAGCTCGCAGGAAGAACGCTGGATATAGACGGCAACGAGTTCAGAATTGTTTTTTCAACCGACCATTCAAAAACGCTTTACGGTTTCAGCATAGATTCTGTTCAGTCCGTGCTGTCTACGGATTATTATGAAAAAACGGAGACCGAGCACAGTTATGCACTCGTAAAGGACGAGAACGTCGGACTTTATCGCAACGGCGTTAAAGTTTATGTTTGTCGAAATTGCGGTGACACATATACAGAGGAGGAACCGTCATATGTTTTTGACGGCGAATTGAGATATACTCTTTCTTACTGTAACACAGTATATGACGGTAAGGAGCATTATCCCGATTTGACCGTGACAAAGAAAGACGGCACAGTGCTCGAACAGGGTACGGATTATGATATTTCTTACTCCGGTGACGGAAAACAGGTAGGCAGGTACTACATATCGGTTAAACTTAAAAACGGTTATATCGGAGAAAAATCGATAGAATTCACCGTTAAGCCTAAAGGTGTTTCCTCTGTCAGTGTGTCGGCTCTGCTCGGAGGCTTCAGTGCATCTTGGGACAAACAGACGGACAATACTGCAGGTTATGAACTTCAGTACTCGCAAAACAGTAATTTTTCTTCCGCAAAGACTGTTTCCGTAGGTAAGAATACCACTAACAGCCAAAAGGTGACCGGTCTTTCAAGAAATAAAACGTATTATGTCAGAGTGCGTACATATCGCTTTGCCTCTGACGGAATGAAGATATGTTCGGATTACACGTCGGCAGAATCCGTTACGACAGGAGACTGCCTGTCACTCAACGAACGTGCCGCAGAAATTGCCTACACCTATTCCAATGTGAGAAAAGAAGTCTTCGGTTACAGTTACCAGGGCAGACCGCTTGAGGCTTATATTATCACCCCGACAAACGGCAGGTATAATAAAACGTATTACTGTAATTTTGCAATTCACGGCTTTGAGGGCGAGTCATACCGTGACGGAAAATATCTTGTTGCCGAGGGCAACCGTGTTGTGGAATATTATGCAAATCATCCGTCCGAACTTAAAAATATGAGGCTTATCGTAATTCCGTGCCTTAATCCCGACGGTGTAATTGCAGGCACAAACGAACTTTATACGGGCAGCAGTTCATTCGGCAGAAATACTGCAAACCATGTTGATCTTAACAGGGACTTTAATACCTTTAACGGTTACGAATCCCGTGCGATAAGGTCGCTTATGCAAAAGTATCGTCCGAATATTCTCTGCGATTTCCATGGCTGGCTGGATACTTCCATAGGTAATCCGAATATGGTTAATATTTTCTCCGACACTCTCGGACTCAGCAGAAAGCAACCTAACCGCTACGGTGAAAGTTACGGTTATCTTATGGGATATTCCTACAAAACCTACGGCGCCGCAAGCCTTTTGGTTGAGTACAGAAATAGCAATATCAGTCATACAAATACTGTCAGGGCTATTTCAAAAACAATCGCTTATTACAATTAAAAAGATTGAATCGGTAAACAAAAAATTGTATAATCGTATAAATTGATTTTGGAAAAGAGGATATTATGAAAAAGATTTATAACACAACAGGCACTTGCGCAAGGCAGATTCTTCTTGATATTAATGATGACAAAACCGTTAACAGTGTTGAATTTGTCGGCGGTTGCAACGGAAACCTTCAGGGCATTGCGGCTCTCGTAAAGGGAAAAAAGATTGACGATGTTATTTCTTCCCTTAAAGGTATCGATTGCAATTTTAAGGGCACTTCGTGTCCCGACCAGTTGGCAAAGGCACTCGAGGAAGTAAAAGAGGAATTATAATGATTTGAGGCACAGGCATTTATGCTTGTGCCTCGTTTAATACGGAAGCTTGTTTACGGAGAATGCACTGCCCGATTGAGTGGAGAAACTTATGAAAAAATTTCAAAGAATGTTATCATCGCTTTTAATTTTTGTAATGCTAACGGCCGGTAACAGTTACTGTCTTTTATATTATAATTAAAAATACGGTTGAATTAGTTGTGATTTGTATGTATAATAGAGAGGTAAGTTGAATTGAGCAGGAGGACTGTATGTTCAGATTAGAAAGCAAAAGATTAAAAAGAGAGTTTAAGAATAACGACGGTAATTTTTATGCTTCTCAAATTGTAAACAGTTATTCAAATATGAATTTTATCCCCGACGGAAACGGAAGCGAATTTGTTATTAAATTTGCAGACGGCAGCGAGGTTACCTCGAAGGGACTTCCTGTGGAAAACGCAGGATACGAGGGAGACAAGCTCGTTTTTGATTTTACCGAGGATATGGGAGTTAAGGTAACTCTTAAGTATTGGGTTCATAAGGACGGTAATACTGTCTGTAAGCAAATCATAATTAACCAAAGCACAAACGCCGTAATTGATTATGTTGACCTTGAATGCGTCGGAATAATTAATTCAAAGACTCATTTTTGCGTTGATGTTGTTGAGGGCGGAGAAATACCTGCGTTTTGGTCTATGCTCGGTCAGCCTGTTTATGTTGACAGCCTTTTCTTCGGCTGTGAATTTCCTGCTACGGAAAACAGAATTATTCACGGTAACGCAACCGTAAGATATTATATCGGCAGCAGTGTCGGCTCAAACTTTGTTTGCCCGGTAACCGTTATGGGCGCAGGCCCCGACAATACTCTTGCCGGAGTACGAAATGCTTTTTATGAATACATTGATTTTATCAGTGTTCCCGCACCGCTCAGATTCCAATATAACAGTTGGTATGACTATATGAAAGATATTACAGAGGATAACATTATGGTGTCCTTTGCAGAGGTGCATAAGCAACTCGCCGCCTATGGTGCGCCTAAACTTGATGCTTATGTTGTTGACGATGGATGGCCGAACACAAAGGCAGGCTTTTGGTCATTTAATAAGAAGTTCCCGAATAAACTTACTAAAGTCACCGCACTTTGCAACAGTATGGACTCACACTTCGGTTTGTGGCTCGGTCCGCGTGGAGGTTATACACGTCCCGACAAAATAGCAAAGCGTATGCAAAGAGCAGGCAACGGCTATCTCAATAAGCAGGCAAAGGATATATGCGTGGCTTCTTCTAAGTATGTGGAGAAACTCGGAGACTTTCTTGTTGATACAACAAACGAGTTTGACATCGATTACTGGAAACTTGACGGTTTTTGTCTGACACCTTGCGAAAACAGCAAGCACGATCACGCTGTCGGCGGTTATGAGAATATGTATTTCGTGACCGATATGTGGCAAAAGTGGATTAGGCTTTACGAAAAACTCAGAGCTGCTAATCCAAAACTTTGGATAAATATGACATGCTATGTAAATGTTTCTCCGTGGTGGCTTCAATGGGTCAATTCTCTTTGGGTGCAAAACAGCGGCGACATCGGCTTTGCAAAGAATATCGAAAATCAGGCTCAGGTGGATAAGGAAATTACCTACCGTGACGCAAGATATTATGACTGCCTTTGCAAGAGGGCACTCCAAATTCCGCTTAAAAACCTTTATAACCATGAGCCGATTTACGGCAATACCGCTCATGTAAACTATACCGATGAAGAATTTGAAAAGTATATTTACTGGTGCACGGTAAGAGGTCAGGCTCTCAACGAACTTCATCTGAGCGTTAATATGATGAATGAGAGTAAGTGGACATCGCTTTCTGAGGCGATGAATTGGCAAAAGGATAATTTCCATATTCTCAAAAACGCACAGTTCATCGGAGGAAATCCGGAGGAGAATAATATCTACGGATATATTTCGTGGACGCCTGAGGGTGAGGGCATCATTGCGATGCGTAACCCAAATAACGAGGAGACATCGCTCACTCTTACATTCAATAAGCTTATGGGTACTCCACAGTCGCTTAAGGGTGCAAAATGCTTTAATGTTTACTGCAAGTCGATGCCCGAAACTGACGAAACATACGATTATAACAGCAAAATGGATTTAACAATGAAACCGTTTGAGGTTATGATTTTCAAAATTGCTAAGGAAAGATAATTGATATGAAAGATAAAAAAGAAGTTGCAGGCGAAGAGTCGGAACTCGAACCACAGGAGCAGAAAAAATCTAAACTCAGAGATTTTCTCGAATTTATCGCTCCGATTGTGATAGCACTGATTATCGCAATGATTCTTAAAACCTTTATTTTCGCAAACGCCGTAATTCCAACCGGCTCAATGCTTAATACAATTCAGGAGGGCGACAGAGTATTCGCAAGCAAAATTTCTTATACTCTGCATGATCCCGAAAGATACGATATTGCCATCTTTAAGTATCCCGATAACGAAAACGAGTATTTCGTTAAGAGAGTTATCGGATTGCCCGGTGAGACCGTTAATATCAAAAACGGTGATGTGTATGTAACCGACAAAAACGGCAATACCGAAAAATTGAGAGATGACTTTGTATCTCCCGAGAACAAGGACCGTTATAACGGCACATTCGTTGTTCCCGAAGATTCGTATTTTATGATGGGAGATAACCGTGACAGTTCAGTGGATTCGAGATATTGGACTACAACCCATTATGTAAAGAGGGATAAATTCATAGGCAAGGTAATGCTGAGATATTATCCGATCAGTTCTTTCGGCAAGGTCGAATAAACTTAATATTCCGTAAATAAGGACGCCGTGGGGATAATTCCTCGGGGCGTTTTTTTGCGTGAAGTTTTGAATTTGTGTATCTTTACTATGAAATCTATATAAAATTTGTGAATAATTCCATAAGGCTATTTGTTGAAAATGTATAGTCCTCGTGATAAAATGAAAATGTATATTATATATATAAAGATAAAGGGGTATTATTATGAAAAAATTGAATGTGGGCATTATCGGTGCCGGAAGAATCGGACAGGTGCATGCAAAGTCAATTACTTATCACATTCCGCAGGCTAAGATAGTTGCCATATCGGACATATATTATGAGGGTGCTAAAAAAGTTGCCGAAAGTCTCGGCATACCGAACGCTTATGAAGATTACCACGAAATTTTGAACAATCCCGAAATTGATGCAGTTCTCATCTGCTCGTCTACGGATACGCATGCAGATATTGCCGTTGAGGCGGCAGAGGCAGGAAAACATATTTTTTGCGAAAAGCCCGTTGATTTAACCGTTGCTAAGATTAAAAAGGTTATCGCCGCAGTCGAAAAAGCAGGGGTAAAACTTCAAATCGGATTTAACAGAAGATATGACCATAATTTTGCCGAGATTAAGCGTCTTGCAAATGACGGAAAACTCGGTAAACTCCAAACGATTAAGATTACTTCCCGTGACCCGGAGCCGCCGTCAATAGACTATGTTAAGGTGTCGGGCGGAATTTTCCTCGATATGACCGTGCATGATTTTGATATGGCTCGCTTTATCGGCGGAGAGGTAGAAGAAGTTTACGCCAATGCCGCAGTTACGGTTGATGAGGCTATTGGAGAGGCGGGAGATGTGGACACCGCTTTGATTGCGTTAAAGTTCAAAAACGGTGCAATCGGTGTTATCGATAACTGCCGCAAGGCTTGCTATGGCTATGACCAAAGGCTTGAAGTATTCGGTACGGGCGGTCAGGCGAGTGCCGCAAACGATACGCCTACCAATGTTTCTTACATAAACGAAAACGGAAATATGACAGACAAACCGCTTTATTTCTTCCTGGAGAGATATATGCAGTCGTTTACCGACGAAATGACGGAGTTTATAAATGCCGTGCAGAATGATGAACTGACGAAAACAACAGTCAATGACGGTCTTGAAGCACTTAGACTCGGTCTTGCCGCAAAACTTTCCGTTAAGGAACACAGACCGGTTAAATTGTCGGAAATCGAGGCGTAGGATATGAAAAGAGAAAGGTTAACAATGTCACAGGCTCTCGTCAAATTCCTTGATAATCAGTACATTGAATTTGACGGCGTTGAGTCAAAGTTCGTGAGCGGTATATTCGGAATTTTCGGACACGGTTGCGTTGTCGGAGTCGGTCAGGCTTTGGAGCAGGGCGGCCACAATCTTAAATTCTATCAGGGCAAAAACGAGCAGAATATGGCTCTTGCCGCAGTCGCTTATGCAAAACAGAAGGACAGAAAAGCCATCATTCCCTGCGTTTCGTCCATAGGACCCGGTGCAACAAATATGGTTACCGCTTGCGGTTGTGCCACGGCTAACAGAATACCGCTTTTGGTTTTGCCGGGCGACACTTTTGCGTGCCGTCAGCCCGACCCTGTTTTGCAGCAGGCAGAGTTTTTTGATAATTACGGCAGAACGGTTACCGATGCTTTTAAGGGCGTGTGCCATTATTTTGACAGGATAAATCGTCCCGAGCAACTTATGACGGCATGTCTTAATGCTATGCGAGTGCTCACCGACCCTGCCGATACCGGCGCAGTGTGCCTTGCAATGCCGCAGGATGTTGAGGGTGAGGCTTATGATTATCCCGAGCATTTTCTTAAAAAAAGAGTTTGGCACATAGACAGGCGACCTATTGCTAAATCTCAACTTGACAGAGCCGTTAGAATGATTAAGGAGTCGAAAAAACCTATTATAATCTGCGGCGGCGGAGTAAGATATTCAGGTGCGGAAAAGCAACTTTTGGCTTTTGCGGAAAAATATAACATTCCGATTGCCGAAACGCAGGCAGGCAAGGGAATTATCCCTTGGCAGAATCCGCTTAATCTCGGCGGTATCGGAGTTACAGGCGGCAAGGCGGCTAATGTTATAGGCAGAGACGCCGATTTGGTTATAGGTGTCGGCACAAGATTTTCCGATTTTACCACTTCGTCTAAGTGGCTGTTTAATGAAAATCGAAAGGTGCTTGCAATAAATATTTGCCCGTTTGACGCATATAAGATGGACGCTGAGGCTGTTGTTGCCGATGCAAGGGAAGCACTTGACGCTCTGGTTGACGCACTCAACGGATATAAAACTAAGTATAACGATGAAATTTCAAAAGCTAAAGCCGAATGGGACGCAATCGTTGACGATTATTATACCAAGGAACTTGACGGCGGGCTTAATCAAACGCTTGCTCTCGGTATAATTAACGAATTTATGGGCGACGAGGACATCGCACTCGGCTCGGCAGGCTCTCTCCCCGGAGATATGCAAAGACTCTTCAGACCTAAGGGCAGAGGCACATATCATATGGAGTACGGCTTTTCAAATATGGGCTACGAGGTCAACGGTGCTCTCGGTGCAAAACTCGCAAAGCCCGAGGCAGAGGTTTATACTTTCTGCGGAGACGGTTCGTTCCTTATGGGACACAGCGAACTTTATACCGCTGTTCAGGAGGGAGTTAAAATTAATGTTTGCCTTTTTGACAATCTCGGTTGGGGCTGTATAGAAAATCTGCAAAACAATCAGGGAACGGATACTTTCGGTACTGTGTTCAGAGCAAGAAATCCAAAAACCGGTATGCTCGACGGAGCGGAGATTGCCGTCGATTTTGCAAAAATAGCGGAAGGCTACGGAGCAAAGGGTTATTCGATACATAATTCCGCAGAACTTCGTGCCGCACTCGAGGATGCAAAAAAGCGGACTGAGCCTGTTTTGTTTGACATTAAGGTTTTGCCAAAGACTATGACTCCCGGCTTTGAGTCTTGGTGGAGAGTGGGCGTTGCCGAAGTGTCAAAGAGCGAAAGCGTTCGGGCAGCATATGACGATATGCAAAAAAATATAAAAAAGACATTTGATTATTAATTTTTTAATTTAGGTGAAAAATATGCTTGATAAAAATAAGGTTAGGCTTGCCATAGCACCTATCGGCTGGACTAACGACGATATGCCCGATTTGGGTGCGGAAAATACCTTTGAGCAGTGCATAAGCGAAATGGCACTTGCAGGCTTTCAGGGAAGTGAGATAGGTAATAAATATCCGTCTGATACGGCGGTACTTAAACATTATCTTGATGTCAGAGGACTTCAAATCTGTAACGCTTGGTTCTCGTCATATCTTACCTCTAAGCCGTATGAGGAGACCATAGAGGCGTTTAAGGCTCACTGCGATAAGTTATATGACCTCGGAGCGAAAGTAATAGGTGCGTCTGAGCAGGGAAATTCCATTCAGGGCGATTTGACAAAATCTATTTTGGACGAAAAGCCGTATTATACCGAGGAGCAGTGGCAGACCGTTGCAAAAGGCTTTAATGAAATGGGAGCCTATGCAAGAAGCAAGGGTATGTATTTTACCGTTCATCATCATATGGGTACGGGAGTGCAGACCGTGGAGGAAATAGATAAACTGATGGAACTTACAGACCCCGAACTGGTTTATCTCCTGTTTGACAGCGGTCATCTGACTTTTGCGGGAATTGACCCTGTGCCGGTGCTTGAAAAATATATCGACCGTATTAAGCATATTCATCTTAAAGATGTAAGGCTCGGCGTGTATAATAATGAGGTTGTGCCAAAGCATATGTCGTTTCTCGATGCGGTGAGAGAAGGAGTGTTTACCGTACCGGGCGACGGCGATGTGGACTTTAAGCCGATTTTTGATATTATCGAAAAATCGGGCTATGAGGGCTGGATTGTGGTCGAGGCAGAGCAAGACCCGGCAAAGGCTAATCCCTTTGAATATGCGCTTAAAGCCAGAAAATACATTAAAGAAAATACAGGACTGTAAACATTTAACTTGAAAGGAGAACAATATGGAAAATATGGACAACAATCAATATTATCAACCTACTCAGCCTGTCGATACACCGCCGCAGAATAACGGCTATTATCAGCAACCGCCGTATCAGCAGCCGTATCAAGCACCGTATCAGCCGATGCCGGTTTATGACGATACCCGTGAAGTTATGAGCATAGGCTCGTATATTGGAATGTTTATTCTCTCGGCTATACCGATAGTTAATATTATTTGCTGGATAGTGTGGCTTGTAAGCCCTAATACAAATAAGAATAAAAAGAATTTTATTCTTGCTCAAATTATTATCATTGCCGTTTCTTATGCGGTTGCAATTTTGGCTTGCGTAGTTGCCGCCGGAGCAGGCGTAAGTATGCTCGACAGTTTTGCAGCACTTGGCTTATTGATGTAAAATATAAAATAAAATCGGCTCGGGTCAATTCCCGAGCCGGTTTGTGATTATGTGACATATAAAATTTATCAATTAAAATATCTTGACAAGTTGTCGATATTATGTTATATTATTTGCACAACAAAGCAGAGCGTTCGTTCTCCCCTTCAGCGAGTAGGCAAAAAGGGCAATAATTTTTAGTGATTATTGAAAGTACAGGCGTTTTGCGTTTGTGCTTATTTATTTTTTATGAAGAGGTGTTTTTTATCAGCAAGGACGCTCCGCAGTTAAACGGCGAAATCAGAGATAAGGAATTGCGTGTCATTTCGGATACGGGCGAGCAGCTTGGTATTATGAGCGCAAAAGAGGCACAGGCATTGGCAGATTCAAAGGGCGTGGATTTGGTTAAGATTGCTCCTATGGCAAAGCCGCCGGTTGCAAAGATTATGGATTACTCTAAGTATCGCTATGAGCAAACTAAGCGTGAAAAAGAAAATCGCAAAAAGCAAAAGACGATTGAGACTAAAGAGATCAGATTATCACTTAATATCGACATCGGCGATTTTAACACAAAGGTAAATCAGGCAAGAAAGTTTTTGTCAAAGGGCGATAAGCTAAAGGTTTCTATCCGTTTGAGAGGTAGAGAAATGGCTCATCCCGAGCTTGGCGAAACTAATATGCAGAGATTTGCCGATGAACTAAGCGAAGAAGCAATAATTGATAAAAAGCCTAAGCTTGAGGGACGCCAAATACTTATGTTTATGTCCCCAAAAACTAAGTAATTTAATTTTACGGAGGAATAATTATGCCAAAAATTAAGACACACAGCGGCGCTAAAAAGCGTTTCAAGACCACAAAAAGCGGTAAAGTAAAGAGAGCGCACGCTTACACATCACACATTCTTACTAAGAAGACAACAAAGCGCAAGAGAAATCTTCGCAAGACTGCAGTTGCCGATGTTACAAACCAGAAGCAGTGCAAGAGACTTGTTCCTTATAAATAAGAAGAACGATTAAAACTTACGGAGGTATTTTACAATGGCTAGAATTAAAGGCGCTATGGCGACTCGCAAAAGAAGAAAAAAGGTATTAAAGGCAGCTAAGGGTTACTACGGCTCAAAGCACACATTATTCAAGACAGCTAAGCAGGCTGTTATGAAGAGCGGTCAGTATGCATATATCGGCAGAAAGCAGAAGAAGAGAGATTTCAGAAGAATTTGGATTACTCGTATTT
>ERZ1035006.1992-NODE-1992-length-12288-cov-20.276547_pt1 | contig 12288 bp, 5 predicted proteins | sample MGYA00520694_ERZ1035006 | MGnify/ENA primary metagenome ERZ1035006 (study PRJEB33766, sample SAMN09781746) | gut metagenome | biome: gut microbiome | host: Homo sapiens | place: Madagascar | study: EMG produced TPA metagenomics assembly of the PRJNA485056 data...
TGATGAATTATATTATCAAGAAGGATCCGGAAGCATTCGTGACAGTGTATACAGTATCTGATATGAGATACCGTCCAAAGGTAAGATCATTTTAGTACATTTTATCCGGGAAGAGATTCTACTAAACGCTTTATGCATCTACCTGAATATCTAACTAAAAAAAGAGTCACAGCCATATTCCATCAGGAATAGTTGTGACTCTTTTTTATAAGCTTATAGAATCTGATTTCGAATAAACATGTCTTTATTTCATCTCCATACTATTCTGCAATGTGTGGATCAGCTCCTCGATCACGATCGGCTTTGACAGAAAACCATCCATTCCGGCTGCAAGAGCATTTCTCTTATCCTCTTCAAATGCATTCGCAGTCATGGCAATAACAGGAAGCCTGGATTTTTTCTTATCCGGTAACTGTCTGATCAGCTGTGTTGCTTTATATCCATCCATATTCGGCATCTGGATATCCATCAATACAAGATCATAATGATCTGCATCTGCCTTTTCTATCATATTCACGCAAACGATTCCATCTTCTGCCCGTTCAACCTCAAGTCCATGCTCTTCCAAAATTGCTATGGCGATTTCTGCATTTAAATCATTGTCTTCTACCAGCAGTATCCTCTTCCCTGTAAAATCTCTCGTATTATATTCCTGTTCCTTTTGAAAATTTGGTCGGGCATCTTGATTCCCTGTAATCTGATGGTTCATTTTCAGGGTGATCTTCGTTCCTTCTCCTAACTTGCTCTCTACATCGATCGTTCCATGCATCAGATCAACCAACTTCTTTACAATAGCAGTTCCAAGACCTGTGCCGGATACTCCGCTTTCTGTTGTGCTACGTTCTCGCGAAAAATATTCAAATATATGTGAAAGAAATTCTTCCGACATCCCAATGCCGGTATCTTCTATAACTGTCTGATAAATCGCATAACCTTCACGTTCCGATGGCAGTTCCGTCACAGTCATAGTTACCGAATTGCCTGTAGGCGTGTATTTCAGTGCATTACTGAGAATATTAAGCAGAATCTCCCTCATTTTTGTTACATCGATCATAACATTTCTGTGTCTGATTTTTAATGAATGCCGGAATATAACTCCTTTCTCACCCATCTGTGTATTAAATAATGTGCATATCGCATGATAGAAGTCAACCATATTTGTACTGAATTCATCTAAATGCTCTTTCCCATTCTCAATCTTTGCCATCTCCAATACATTGTTGATTAACGATAAAAGAAATTCATTTGATGTTTTGATTTTATCAATATAATTCAAAAGTGTTTCCTTATCATCTAAATGTTCCTCCAGAAGATTGGTAAAACCAATGATCGCATTCATCGGAGTTCGGATATCATGAGACATATTAAAGAGAAAGTCTGTTTTCGCTTTACTTGCGACCTTCGCCTCAATTAATGCCTTATTCAATATTTCTTCCTGCTGTTTTTCTTTCTTGATGATCTTATCAATATTTTTTGTACTGACTACTGCAACTCTATGACCATCCTGTTTTTGTACAAATGCCACTTTGATCTGATAATAAACAATTCCATCATCTGAAACATATTCATAAACCGAAATATATGATTCTTTTGCAGACCGAAGATAATCCAGTGACAATTTCTCCATAAACTCATCATAACTGGCATCAGATACCCTTTCCTTTGCATAGTTAGGAATGAACTCCGACCAGCAATTATGATACTTTGCACATAGATCAGCGATACTTTTTCCATTTACACTTCTCTGTCGGAAAATAGTCACATGATCTTTTTCAGGATCCACTAGTAAAACTGAGAAATAATCATAACCAAGTGCTGTGATGATTTCCCTCTGCATTTCCATTTCCTTGTTCTGTTTCATCTGCATACGGACTTTTTCATCAACATCACGCATTCCTATAACAAAATACACTTTCCCGGAATTATCCTTGATTTTAATTGTATTCATTTCATAGTAAGCATATTTATTATCTACAATTCTAAGATAGCTGATCTTATACAGTCCCTGATCTGGTACATTTTGTTTTAATACTTCCAGACGTATCGCGTTTCGTACTCTTTCCTGATCTTCCGCAACCACAAAGTTATCAATATATTTATCCAGAATCTGCCCTGCATAATCATGCGATTCCAGCAGTTCTTGAAGCATCTCCTTTTTCATTCCGAACCCATCGGTTCTGTAGAGACTTATTTCTCCTGTTTCTGCATCCAGTTTTAAAAGGCTGTGGTATTCCTGGCTTAAAGCTTCTGAAATAACCATTTCTTCTCTCAGAGCTTTGTTGGCACGCTTTCCTTCTTCCAGCGCAATGTTCAGTCTGTTCTGCTGTTCAAGTTCTTGCTTTTTCTCTTCATCAATAGATTTGAATGCCACGATAAACTGATTGCATTCTTTATTCAGACGTGCAAGATAACATTGATAATACTTTATCTCGTTATTTCGGAAAACACGATAATTCAAACTGTAGTTATTCCTTTCAGCCAGCAGTTTTTCTATGTCTTTTAATAAACGGATCTGATCAAAAAGTTTCCTGTCTTCTTCCAGTACATCATTCTCAATATAATAACTGATTTTTTTCTCATAATCTCCGTTAAAGAACGTTTCTCCATAGCGTTCTAACATCGCCTCTCCCATACTATAACAGGCGGTTGCACCGGAATGACTATCTACTACATACACATTTTCATATGGGACAGCAAGTGTTCGGATGATGCTGTCCTGCATTGTGAATTTCTCTTCATCCCGTTGCATGGCATTGGACAATTCCTCATTCTTCTGCAACAGCATCATCTGCTGCTGTGGATCTGTATAGTCCTCCACAAACAGGAAAACATTCTTTGTATCTGTACTTTCCCTCGTAAAGTCAAACTGCATGAAACGCATCTCACCATTCAGCATAAAATTAATCATAACATGATGCATGACGTGTTCTGTTGTTCCCTGCGTGACCGCTTCCATCGTCATCTGCTGTTCTACCCGATTAAGATCCTCTGCATCTCCAGATGCATAACGCATAATTTTCTTGCTGATATAATCATCAAACATTTGCTCATCCGACTCTGGGAAAATATTTTCACCACCTAACAGCTTCGTATCCTGATGAAGCTTAATGCATTTTCCTGTATTCTCAAAATCAATGTACAGGATTTCTATATAATGGTTTTTAAGAGCCTTTTCATATATTGCAGACTGAACTGCTTTCTCTAACAACTGAATTCCTCCTACTTTTTTCAATATCACCTTCGTTTATTCTTGTTTAGTGGTTACTGAGCAATGACCTGCGTTTCGGTACCCCCCCCCACCGGATTTTATGCTTCTTATTGTCTTTTCCAACATCTTCATATCAACCGGTTTTGAGATATGTGCATTCATACCAGCTGCCAGTGAATGCTGTATATCCTCCGAAAATGCATTGGCTGTCATAGCAATGATCGGAATTGTCTTTGCCAGTTCATGAGAACTTCTGCGGATTGCCTTTGTTGCCTCATAACCATTCATAACAGGCATCTGCACATCCATCAGGATCATGTCATATTCCCCTGGAGCAGACTGTTCAAATGTCTTCAAAATCTCTTCGCCATTTTCACAAATGGTACACTCTGCGCCTTCAATCTTTAACAGTTCCGTCAGGATTTCTGCATTTATCTCATTATCCTCTGCACACAGGAACTTCATTCCCTGCAGGATATTGTCCTCCGGCTCATCCTTTTCTGTCTGCGGTATCAAAGAAACAGACTTGTCTTCTGCAATTTTAAGATCCATAAGAATCTCAAAGCAGCTTCCCTGACCCAGTTCACTCTCCACATCAATGGTTCCTCCCATCGCTTCAACCAGGTTTTTAGTGATAGCCATTCCAAGTCCGGTCCCCTGTATCTTATTGGTCAGGGAACTCTCCGCTCGGGTAAATGCATCAAAAATCGTATTCTTGAAATCTGCCGACATTCCCACACCATTGTCACTGACTAAAAAGCGGTACTTTGCATAAATAGATGAATTTGATTCACATTCCTCTATCAAAAGCTGAATTTCTCCACCTTCCTGTGTATATTTTATTGCATTAGACAGCAGATTACTGAAAATCTGCATCAAATGAACTTGATCCCCATTCACCCTCTCGTGCTGGATATCTTCTTTTATAATCGTAAAAGTCTGATTTTTTTCATCTGTCTGTGAGTGGAACATCACATTGAGTTCCTGGATAAAATCCAGAATAGAAAAATCAGTATATTTAAATGTTGTTTTTCCTGCTTCAATCTTACTCATATCCAGAACATCATTAATGATCCCTAACAGATGCTGTGATGAAATGTCAATTTTATTCGCATACTCTATTACCTTGCCTTTATCACCGGCATCATGTTTGATCAGTGACGTCATACCTATAATCGCATTCATAGGCGTACGGATATCGTGAGACATATTAGCAAGGAAACTGCTCTTTGATCTACTCGCTTCCTGTGCCACCTGAAAGGCTTCCTCTGCCGCCTGTTTTGCCTGACGCAGTTTTGTATTCACTGTTTCCAGCTTCGCATTATTTTCCCGTTCCACACGGATTGCTTCCTTCTGGTTTCTGTGCATGACAAAAGAAATCCCCAGTATAACAAAGACAGCTACGATAAGCGTAAAGATAACGATAAATATTGTGACAAAATTGACAAGTTCTAAGGTATTTGTAGCAACATATTCCGCCGGAACCAGAAAGATAAGTGTCCATTCGGCATTGTTCATTCTTCTTAATCCATAAAAATATTCTGTTCCATCCAGAACTGCATTAGAATAACTGCAGCCTTTTTCTTCCAGTTCCGCCTTTGTTTTCTCAAAGGAAGAATTGTGAAGATACTTCATGTTCTGTAGAACGGAAAATACATTATGTCCCTTGATCAGTTCCACCTGATTGCTGTTGAACAGTTTGAATCCATTATCATCCAGTACATACACACTGTTGTTCCCATCATATGCATCACAGTTGAAATAAGGATTCAGCTGTTCCATATCCTGGGCAATTCCAAAATAAAGAATGGAAGTTTCCTTTTCTCCATCCTGAAGATGTATTGGTTCCGGCAGACGCTTCAGAAATACCATCTCTGACTGGTTATCCGTCATGGAATCAAAAACAAAACTGATCTTTTCAGGACTTTCTTCGAAATAATCCAGATCCCGGAAAAGTCCTCTATTTCCAGTTTCTGTATAATATTCACCTTCTGAATCCACTGCCATCAACGTAATCTTTTGGTCTGCATATGCTGATAATTCATGTTTCTTTTTCATATGTCTGCAGAGTTCCTCTGTAGTCTGTACGTTTGCATCTCTCAGATAATTACATTCTTCCGTTACCCGATCCCAGTGGGAATCGATCACATCCTCCAGATTTTGAAACATCTGACGGGTAATCTCTTCCATCTGGTTCAATCGTTCTTCATAGATAATATCCTGAATATAAGTATGATACAGGAAAAAGAATGCAAGAAGCATCGCTATACCAGTCATACAACAACCCAATATTAAATTCCGGTAATTATTTCTCTTCCGCATTCTTCTCCCTCGATTATTTCCATTATTATTTCCATTCAGCATCCGCTTCACTTAAAGACTTAAATTGTCCAAAAAACTCTTTTGCAGCATCCATACCTACAATTCCACTGTCTGTCACTTCCGCTTCTGATGCCAGTTTTTCACTGATTCCAGAAATCGCAACCTGATAAGTCTTCTCATCTTCCAGCTCCATCGGACTTACCAGCACATAAGGATAATTGTTTCCTGTGCCGGCTGCATCATATCCTTCTTTATATAAATCCTGAATCTGTTTTCCTGTTAGTCTGACTGTCTGGATTGTCTGTGACCAGCCTGTCGGAAGAATGGTACAGATGTCATAGTCTGTAATATTCTTTGCATACAGTTTTCCGCTCACGCCACCATTATTCTGGTTAGTGCCATTTCCACTGATCCATGTTCCAAGGGATATAAGAGCAATGTCACTTCCGGTCGCCTCGGCAAAACATCTGCCCACCAGCTTTGCACAGCTTTCCTGTGAGATTTCCTCTGTAGCTGTTGTGAACACTTCCGGCTGATTATTTACCACGCTGTCCTGATCCTCATCCAGCTGATCTGCCACATCCTTTATGGATGCCTTATCCTGCATGAATTCCAGCATTTTGGTTCCGGTATTTACGATCGTATTTTCCCATCCAGAATAAATAAACGGTGTCGTATTCCCTGCATTGATAAAATCCGAAATATCTGCATAGAAGGTGTCATCCGCCTTTGCATCTTTAAAAGGAAGTAGTCCTGCTTTTAATGTGCTCTCAGGATACAGGGCACTGGTTCCTTCTACCGTAGATAACACCTTCATGACTTTTAATGCATCTTCAAGTTTCTCCGGATTATTCTCCAGCTTTTTATTCAATCCGTAAAAACGGTTTACATTTAAAATAAATACATTCTTGCTTCCATCTTCAGACAGGTATGGCATCAGACCAAATTTGTCCGTTGTATCTTCTGAGTCCATAATGCCATTCTGTGGTCCCAATAGAAACAATGAGTTTCCCTCTATAAAAGTTTCTCTTGTTTTACCATCATCTGTCGGATCACTGTTGCTGCTGTCAAACATACCGATGTCTTTCCATTTTTGGATATATTCCATGCTGTCCATCATGCCTTCCGTGTCACTGACATTTGCCTTTCCTGACAGGTAATCTTTCTGCCACTGCTTTCCAGACAAGGTACCAAGAAATCCTGCATCCGCAATATTACATATATACTGGAAGGCAGAACCCGGATACTGAATCTGTGCCATACATAACGTAACTCCTGCTTCTTTTGCTTTGTCTGCGAGTTCTTCAAGCTCTGTAAAAGATGTTGGCAGCTTCCAGCCATGTTGCTCAAGCATTGTTTTATTGTAAGTGATTCCATAACAGTTGTACAAAGATGGAAGCATATAAAGTGCACCATCATCGGATACCTCTTTCAGACGTGATTCCACATAATTATCTGTAAAATCGTATCCGGAGAGATCAATCATCTTATCACTGACATCCACCACATCTGGCTTATAAAAAGTCTGTGTGCAGATGTCTGGAAGATCATCTGCCTCTAACATATTCTGTAGATAGGTTGTTGTATTTGCCCCATTGTACGTGATTACTTCAAGATTAACCTCCGGATAGGTTTTATGCACCTCTTCTATAAAACTGTCCACCTCCAGATAAGGAGCCATAAAAGTAATTGCTTCATGTTCCTCTGACATTTCATCTGTTTTCCCGCATCCTATAAGTCCTGTTGCTGCTATACATGTCAGAACAAGACATATATTTTGCACTTTTTTGATTTTCATATAGTTCTCTCTTCTCTGATAAAATTTACTTCGTCTCCAGATTACTCTGTAATGTATGGATCAGCTCTTCAATGATGATCGGCTTAGACAGGAACCCATTCATTCCTGCTTCCAATGCTTTTTTGCGGTCTTCATCGAATGCGTTGGCAGTCATGGCAAGGATTGTAATTCCTGCCAGTTCCGGGTTGTCCAATGAACGGATCTGATGTGTCGCCTCATATCCGTTCATCACAGGCATCTGCACATCCATCAGCACCAGATCATACGCTCCCGGTGTTGAATTCCTGATTCTCTCTACTGCCTCAACTCCATTTTCAGCTGTGTCGACCCGGAAACCATACTCCTTAAGAATTTCCACAGCGATTTCACTGTTTAATTCATTATCTTCTACAAGCAATATCTGTTTGTTTTTAAAATCTGCATTTACTGACGCAGGAATTGCATCCGTTCTGTTATTCTGTTTTTGACCGATTGCATTCAATAAAGTTTCTCGCAGATCTGACATGAACATCGGCTTAGAGCAGAATGCCGTTACCCCTGCTGCCCTGGCCTCTACTTCAATATCTGACCAGTCATAAGCTGTCAGGATAATAATCGGTGTATCATCACCAAGGCTGCGGATCTGACGGGTAACTTCAATACCATTCATATCCGGCAGTCGCCAGTCAATAATATATGTATGAAATGCATCCCCCAGTTCCAGAGACTGTCTGGCACGAAGGACTGCCTCTTTACCGGAAAGTGTCCATTCTGAACGCATTCCGACTTTCACCAGCATCTTTGTCACACTGTCACAGGTATTAAAGTCATCATCTACAACTAATGCCTTAAGTCCTTCCAGTTCTACAATCTTTTCCATCCGCTGATATTCTGCCTGGATTCGGAGATCCAGACGAACAATGAATTCCGTACCGCTTCCCTTTTCTGTCTGAACCTCGATCATACCGCCCATCATATCCACAATATTCTTCGTGATAGCCATACCAAGTCCTGTACCCTGTGTCCTGCTGACAGTAGAAGTTCTCTCCCGTTCAAAAGGATCAAAGATTCTCTGTGCAAATTCCCGGCTCATACCGATTCCAGTATCCTTTACCCGGATTTCATACATGCTTCTTCCCTTCTTCGTTCCCTGAAACTGCCTGATCCGGACAGAAACTGTTCCACCTGCCGGAGTAAACTTGATCGCATTCGACAACAGATTCAATAACACCTGATTCAGTCTTGTCTTATCACAATACACATCCTCGTCCATAATATCCATGGCATCCATATAAAGTTCCAACTGTTTTGCATGGATCTGTCCACTGATAATGGTTTTCAGATCATGAAGTACTTCCGATAGATTGACTTCTGTTTCTTCCAGATGGATCTTACCACTCTCGATACGGCTCATATCCAATATATCATTGATCAGTGAAAGAAGGTGATTACCTGAGGACAAAATCTTACTTAAGTAATCCTGAACTCTTGTCTTGTTATCTATATTGCTCACAGCTAACGTTGCAAAACCAATGATCGCATTCATTGGTGTCCGGATGTCATGAGACATATTCGAAAGGAATGTGCTCTTCGCCCGGTTCGCAGTTTCTGCAGCATGGACAGCCTCTGAAAGAGCCTGGTTTTTCTGTTTATCTGCAGTTCTGTCTGACATGACCAGGATATATTTTTTCTTTCCGACCACTTCACTACACATTGCAACAATATGAAACCATCGCCGTTCTCTTGTTTTCTGTTGGATATATTCAAATTCCCATTCTCTCTGTTCCTGAACCATCAATCCTTCCAGGTGATTTTTCATCCGGTTTGTGGAATCCTGCGGATGCAGTTTCCTGAGAACATGAATATCCTTCTGCATCTGTTCTACCGTAATACCCAGCAGTTTATCAATATTCGGACTGACGTAATCTACTTTGGATGTCTCTGCATCCAACATCAGAAATACATCATCCACATTCATCGACAGCTTTTGGAATAACTCATCCCGATACATGATCTCCGTATCTTTTTTCTTTAAGCTCACTTTGTTTTTCCAGAGGATAACTACAATAATATATAAAGCAATACCAAACATGATAATGCCCATGATCAACAGTGTAATAAACTGAAGTTTATTCATACTGGCATTGACTATTTTGGCCGGAGCAATTCCAAGCAGTGTCCAGTCCTGTATTTCTGACTTTTCATAAACCAGATAGTATTTTGTTCCATTCAGTTCTACAAGCATTGCACCTGTATTTCCCTGTTTCAACTCTTCTGAGAGCTTAGTGATCTCTTCCTCTGACAGATGAGAATGTTCTCTCAGGATACCGAAGAAATTATATACCGTTCCCCAGGAATCCGAGGAATGATCGATCACAACACGGCCATCGGAATGAATGACATACCCACTCGCATTTCCATCAAAGGCAGAAATATCCAGTACTTTGATAATATCAGCATTATCATAAGCGATTGCGATTGCATCATATTCAAACCTTTTGAATATTCCCTGTTTTGGGCTGGCAAAAACGATCATCTGCGGTTTTCCCGGAAGAACTGCATTTGTTATGATATCACTCTCCTGTACAAGCTGATCCTCAATATTCTCCTGTAGTCCGAGATATCCGGTTTCACCTGTCACAGTAATATAATTTCCATCCGCTGATAAAAAGTAAAAATTGGAAAACTCTGTTTCTTTCTGTGCCTTATTGATATAATCGCAAATCTCACTTTCACTTGAAGCAGTCTGAAGAAATTCACTCCACAAATGGAGATAGGTCAGATTTTTATTGACCAACTCTGTTAATGAACGGTTCGACTGCTGGAAAATCTCTGTCAGATGAGACACGCTTTCCTGATAAACTGTCTTTGAGACAAACCTGAAATATTGGACACTGCACAAAATAATTCCAACAAGCAACGCAACGGTTGCGATGACTGCTGATCGTTTTTTCATAAAAGACTTTTTTCTTTTCTTCTTCTGATTTGTAGTATCCATTCTTTTTACCTCAATGTGATATAGTCTTCAGGTTCTGCAAGAACCGCATCACCGTTTGAGACATAGTTTGTCCAGATATCTTTCACAGGTGCATCCTCTTTAGTAAATGCAAGATTCTGATTCTCCGGGAAAGCCTCCATGTGTTTTGCTGTTGCAAGACAGGTTACTGTAAAGGTATCTTTATCTTTGACTGACTTTCCATCCTTTTTCAGCCCTGTCAGTGTATAACCGTCCGCATTTTCCTTAACTTCCATGGAAATACCACTGACCACAGGCAAGGATCCCCGGTTAAACGGGATAAACCCACCCTCGTAGCCTTCTACAAACTCTCTGACTATTTCTTTCAGTTCGGCTCCGCTCATTTCCTGTTTGTAAGCTGAAAGACCATTCGGCATGATCATATTGCCTGCCATTTTTTCAGTATAATCAGCTTTCAGAACGTTGCCTGTAAAGCTGTTTCCTGTTGCGATCAATACATCCGTTCCATAAATCTCACGCAGTGTATTCGCCATAACAGAATAGGAAGCATTTCCACCCTTACTATGAAAAAGATTCGAGTACGCGTTCTGTGATGTCAGCACAACCTTTTCAGCTGTTGACTCCTCTGTGAGAAGCTGATCGTTGAATGCCTGATACGCCTGTTCTGCATCGTACTCTCCTGCGATCATCTTAGAAACCACATCCTTGGAAACAGAGAAAAAGTCATTGGATGCAATTCGGATATACATATGATTTTCTTCAACTACCGGCTTAACGTCTTTCAGATAATCTGTAAGCTGAAGACTCACGTCCTGACTATAGCTCAGAATGTCCTGTCCATCAGAAACAACCCTGTTCTGTGCGTCCTCTGAAAGCATTACATTCAGCACTTTCATTGCCTTTTCCCTACGTGCTGAATCCTGTTCCAGATTACGGTTCAGTGCCACCTGGAAATACGGTGTAGTCATCAGCCACTTTTCTCCGTTCTCTTCAAAGAATGGCAGGAATATGCTGTCAATCCCTTGTTCCTGGAACATTTTTACTCCTGCTGAACTTCCAAAGTACATCGCAAGTTCGCCGTTTTGAAACATGGTCGTCACCTTATCGTAATTCATGTCTAAATCATCCTGTCCCAGGTTTGTATCCTGGATAAACTGGCTCATACGTTCAAAAGCCTTCGGCCAGACAGTATCATCCAGTCCGACTCTTTCTGTATTGGACAGATCACTGTAAGCAGTGCGCCACTTACGTCCTTCTTTAGACGCCAGATCTGCCGCTGAAAGTCCCTGCAGTGTTTCCATGCAGGTATAATCGTAAAAATAGTCAGCGGTAAATCCGCGGATCCCGACTTTCTCAAATGCCTGACATGCAGAAACAAAGCTCTCATAATCTGTAGGAAGCGGAATGTTATACTTCTCAAACAAACCCTTGTTGACCACAAATCCGTGAGCATCTGCACATACCGGAAGCCAGTTCACGCTTCCGTCCTCATTCATAAAATTGGTGAGATATGTATCGTAAACAGCCCCTGCCTCGTTCGTTGTTGAAAGATCCATCAAACTGCCCTTTAGCGGACTGGCATCGTGCAGCGAGAACCGGCAACAGGTTATGATATCCGGCAGTCCGCCATTTTCATTGAGGAATTTGTAGAAATCTAAATCATTGTTTCCAACTACAAATTCGACATTTGTATCTGGCAGCTGTTCCTGAATGTATGGAGCATATTTATCATATAGATTCGTACTCCATAAATATACCGTGATTGTTTCTGCATCTTCTTTCGCTTCACTCTTCTCGCCACATCCTGCCAGAAGGCATACTCCCATCACAAGTACCAGGAATACGGAAATCAGCCGGCTCCACTTCATTTCTTTCATAATACTCTCCCTTAATAACTATATCGACTCTCTCACCACTTAATCTAGTCTTACATTTTTGTGTCATTACTCCACAATATCCAGCTGCCCGACAATTCCGATATATCCATCTGTTTTCAGTGACGAC
>ERZ1035006.1993-NODE-1993-length-12287-cov-10.127780_pt1 | contig 12287 bp, 8 predicted proteins | sample MGYA00520694_ERZ1035006 | MGnify/ENA primary metagenome ERZ1035006 (study PRJEB33766, sample SAMN09781746) | gut metagenome | biome: gut microbiome | host: Homo sapiens | place: Madagascar | study: EMG produced TPA metagenomics assembly of the PRJNA485056 data...
ATTGAAAGCAACAGAAACACCTTTGGATAATCACTATCAGCTGATAGAGAAGATAGGTGGTGGTGGCTTCTCGGAAGTTTGGTTAGCTACAGACTTGCGTTCCCAGGTGAAAGTTGCCCTGAAAGTATATTCTTCTGTACAGGAGATGGATGCTGAAGGCATAACGATGTTTCGTAAGGAATTCTCATTGGTATGCAATTTGAATCATACGAATATATTGAAGCCTTTTAGTTTTGATATCTTTCAAGGTTGTCCGTATATTGTATTGCCATATTGTGAAAAGGGTTCTGCAGCTCAGTATGTTGGTAAGATAGGTGAGGATGAACTTTGGGACTTTGCAGGACAGGTTGCTGCAGGACTGGCTTACATTCATAAACACAACATTATACATCAGGATATAAAACCTGGCAATGTGTTGATCAATGCAGATGGTCAGATGATGATAACTGACTTTGGCATCAGTACAGGATTGCGTAAAACAATGCGTAGGAGCCATAGTTCTGATGAAAGTGCTAAGGATGGAACGATTGCCTATATGTCGTACGAATGTTTGAAAGCAAATCCTATCAATGTGATTTCTCGAGATATTTGGGCATTTGGAGCTACTTTATATGAATTATTGATGGGGGATGTGCCATTTGGTGAATATGGTGGACTTACACAAAATTCAGAAAAGGGAAAAGCTCCTAAAATGAAGGACAATATTTCGAAAGAAATGAAAGAATTGATTCTGCGCTGTCTGGCTATAGAGCCTTGGGATAGACCAAATGCAGAAGAAATTGTAAAAATTGTGGCAGAACATCAAAATGGCATTAGACATGAGACTAGAAACTTTCCAAAAAACATGTTGATAGGTGCCTTGGTAGTAGTTGTCTTAGGGTTTGGAGGTTGGTATTTAGTACCGAAAATAGAAAGTGAGAAAGTGCCTGTTTCTTCGCAGAAGCTTACTGTAAGAACAAATCCAAATGATAGCATTTTGTTGGCTGAAGTGAAAGAAGCTGAGAGCATAATTAAAAAGGAAAAAAGTAAGAACATAGATAAGAGAAATGAACAGAAACTCTGTTTGGCTGCCCAAAAATATAGTAGTGCTATTAAGTTGAATGTGACAGATTCGATTCGTCAAGAGGCGATTGCTATATGGGGAAACTCGCAAGAGACTATCAATGAAACTTACAAGTATTTATATGATAGAGGAGTTGAATATGCAAATATTGGAGCAGAATCTGCCGCGAATACTTTTGGAAAAAGGTGCAAGGTGCTTCAAAAGTTTGTTTCAGCTCCAAATAAGTAAAGAAAAGTATTAATTAATAATAATATTCATATGAAGTTATTTAGAACATCTTTTTTAGCAGTAATGGGTATGTTTGCCTTTTCACTGCAAGCACAAGCGCAAAATTGTGCTGAACTTTATCAGCGTGCAACAGCGTTGAAAAATAACAAGAATTATGTTGATGCTATTGGTTATTATCAGAGAGCTATGGCATGTGATGGTAACCTGAGAACAGACTGTAACAAGTGGATTAAGTACTGTCGTCATCATTGCCCTGTTTTGGAACTTTCGCAGCAAGAGATAAAAATACCTTATCAGGGAGGTGACCAGAGAGTTTTAGTAAAAGCCAATGGTAAATGGAAAATAGATGGAACAACAAAGTGGTGTAATACAAATGCTTACGATTCAAAGAATGTTATTGTTCAATGTCGTGAAGTAAATAATAGTACACGAGAAAAGGTTGCGAATTTAACTATTAAAATGGGTTCTTTGTACAAAACTATTAGAGTGGTACAGGAAGCGCGTCCAGAATATTTGGAAGTTGGTGCAAAGAGTCTTTCTTTCCCAGCAAAGGGTACAGAGGATAAGATTTCTGTTGAGTCTAATGCCAACTGGAAAGTATCTTCCGCTCCATCTTGGTGTAAGATAGAAAAGCAATCAGATAATACTCTTCGTATTGTTGTATCTCCTAATGATCGTGTTTTGGAGCGTACAGATGATATTGTGATTGTAACGCCTTCTAACACAGTTGTTGTTAAGGTATATCAGGGTGCTGGAGAAGAGCATCTAACTCTTTCTCAAAATAATTTGATTATGGATTCTGAGGGCGATGTACATTATATGAAGGTATATACAGATGCTGCAAATTGGTTCGTTGGAGATTATCCTACATGGATGAATGTACAGCGAGTTGGTAAGGATAGTATTCGTATAGAATGTGCAAAGAACTTGCCAAATGGAGAACCAAGAAATGGTAGTGTGCAAATAAAAACAGATAGACAGGTTGCCGGTGTGATGGTTACCCAGTTGCCACGCCAAGTACAGGATTTGATTTTCCCGAATTCAAAATTGGTAGGTGGACGTAACTTATCTATAGGTTTCAGTGCAAGTTATTATTTGCCATCAGTCGCAACTTCTGCAGGTGGTGATTATGTTGGCTCTGTTTTGGATTACGGCTTGGGAACCAGTGCTGAAAATGCTTCTTATAAGTCAGCAATCGGTTATAGTTTTGGAGTATTTGCTGATATGCGCTTGTACAAGAATATCTTCTTGATGGCTGGTGTAAACTTTACTCAGGTGAAGTATAAGAATACTTTTGGACAGAATACAACGTATATCCTTCCTCATACAAAATACCAATATATGAAGGGTGATGTGCAGAATTCATATACAGAGGATTATACCCATACCATGATTGAGGTTCCTATTTTAGGATCTTATCGTTTTAAGGTAAATGATATGAGTCATGTGCAAATCAATGTAGGTCCAGTGTTGAATTTTGGTCTTTCTGCTAAGATGAAATTCTCAGGAAATACAGATAGTGAGACTATGCATCTGTTTAATTCTGCAACTCATCAACGTGTAGATAATTCGAATTATTTGCGCCATACAGCAGTAAATACAGAGTTCAATCTTTATCAGCCATGTGTATATTGGGAAGAGATGTACACAACAGGTAATGATGCAGCTGTTCCTCATCACGACAAATTCCAGTCTTCTCCTTTGAAGAAGTTCAATTGTGGATTACGCCTCGGTACTGCTTACGAGTGGGCAGGTTTGTCATTTGGATTGTCATATACTTATATGCTTACTAATATGGCGAACAAGAACTATTGGGAGAACAAGCGTTGGACCGTATTGAATAATAGCGATGTTACGATGAAAGGCTATAAGCATCGTATTCATACATTGGAGTTTAAGTTAGGTTATACTTTAAGATATTTAAAATTGAAGAAATAATTATGAGATGTCAATTTTGTGGCTGGGACAATCCCCAGGGAAAGGAAACTTGCGAGAAATGCAATAAGCCTTTAATGATAAATGAGCCGGAACAGCAATCGAATGCAAATCAGTCGGCGTCTAATAATCATGAGCGTCCTACTAATCGCCAGGTAAATGAGAACTTTAATCCAAAAAAGACCTTGCGTGAGTCTGATTTGAATGCATCGAAAACAGCCCGTGAGGCTTCTGCTGTTAATAAATGCCCAGAATGCGGTTTTGACATGGAAGATGGGGCATGTGCCAATTGTGGATATTCTGTTGATGTGAAGGAAGGACCTAAGGCAGATGGTTCTGCGAAAGTATCAGATTTCCGTAAGACCGTACGTCCTCAAAGAAAGGGAGAGAAAGAAGGTAAGTTTACTTTGACTCCTATTTCAGAAGAGACGGGCCTTCCAGAGGGAGAAACTTTGAGTTTTGAAGGAAATGAAATCAGTTTGAATAGAAATAATACTGATCCTAAAAACTCTACAATAACATCTTTGGAACAAGCCAAAATTTGTTTCAAGGATGGTAAGTGGGGAATTGTTGATTCAAGTGAATATCAGACAACATTTGTTCAAGCTTCTCAGAGTATCGAATTAAAGAGTGGAAACTTAATTCTTTTAGGTAACCAGCTCTATCGCTTTGACCTTTAGTAGAATAGGAGATTATGGTCGCATACCATTTAGTTATAAATATAGGAGATTTGTTTGATGGCAAATATCGTGTCATCAACAAAATTGGCAGCGGCTCATATGGAGATGTCTATAAGGTTACAGATTCAGAAGGTGGCACCTTTGCTTTGAAGCTACTTCGCCTATGGGAGATTATGGGAGATTTGCACGAAGGCCTTATTAAGCGTTTTGAACAAGAGTATAAAGTGATGCGCATTTCAAGTGAATATCTTGTGCATAGTCTTGATTTTGGTGTAGTTCAAGGAAACCCATATATCCTTATGGAATATTGTCCGCAAGGAGATTTGTCGAAGTTTATAAGTAAAGATCTATCACGTTTGCCTTATTGTGCTCATGATATTCTTGAAGGGCTCCATGCCTTACACAGTAATGGAAAGGTACATAGGGATTTAAAGCCTGAAAATGTGTTGCTGCGGCAGAATGGCAAGGCTGCTCTTACTGATTTTGGTGTAGTGGGAGAAATGGAGAAGGCCAGACGTATGTCTGAAGTGGGATGGTGGAAAAATAAACCCAAGCAAACGTTTGGCACTCCTCTCTATATGTCTCCGGAAATCTATTATAAGGTAGGTGGAGGTATAACGTATCTTCCCTCTGTAGATCTTTGGTCATTTGGCGTCATGATATACGAGGTATTGACTGATGGCTCTTTTCCTTTTGGTAATATTGAAAATGTAGAGGATTTCCCTCATTATATGGAATGTGCCAAACGTGGAAAATGGAATCGTGAAGCTCTTCAGAATATACCTGAGGCTAGAAAATGGTTCTGTATCATTGAAAAATGTCTGGCACCCAATCCTAAGGAGCGTTATCAAAGTGCTGTAGAGGTTTTGCAAGATATGAAAACCCTGGTGAATTCCTTTGGCGAAAGTCATGCCAATGAACATCTTTCGAGAAAGGCAAACCTTACTAAACTTGTGATTTCTCAGGGAGAAAACCTTGGACAGCAATATTACCTCAATTCTCTTTTAAAAGGGCGTTGTCGTATGTTGCATGTGGGACGTGAAATAGACAATGATATAGTGCTTCCGGAAAGTTATAGTACTTATGTGTCAAGATACCACTTCACATTAGAAAATGCTGCAGACGGCTCGCATTGGCTCATCAGAGATGGACAATGGGTAAAGGATGAACGCCGTTGGGTATTTTCTACTAATGGAACGTATCTTAATACTTCTCCTGTACCGCGAGAAGGACTCAAAGTCTTTACTGGTGACATTATAACTGCTGGTGAATATAAAATAAAAGTAGAATAAAAAATAATTTAAAATGGAAAGAAAGACAGTGAAATATAAGAGAACATTGCGTGGCTCTGTTGGAGCAGGTGTTGGCGCTTTGTTTAATGGTAATGGCCGTCGTTATTTTATTTTGGAGCATAAAGATGCTTCAAAGTATCATAAGGCTGGTGAATCTCAGAAAATTATCATTGACCAGGTAGAGTTGGGACGTGATGGTAATTGTCAGGTTCGTTTTGATGATGAGACTTTCCCAACCGTTAGTCGTCGTCATGCTGCTATTATCAAGGAAGGAGATAAATGGAAGTTAGTTCAGTTGTCACAAACGAACTCTACCTTCCTCAATGGTAGAACAATTTCTTCTGAATGGTACTTGGAAAATGGAGATGAGATTCAACTCTCTACCGATGGTCCAAGAATGGGCTTTATTGTTCCTGCAGGAAAACAAAGTCTTGTTTCTAGTATCAAAATGACGGAACGATTGGAATTGTTCCGCAAGCAGGCGTTGCGTCCTTATAAGACGGCGATTTTAGGATTGACAGCCTTCTTCGCAATATTTGCTGTTATTGCTGGTTTCGTTATTTATGACCAAGGAGAGCTAATTGGAAAGCAGGGTAAAGCTATAGCAGGTCTTTTAAAAGATGTAGAAGCGCAGAAGAAATTGGTGGCAGATGCTCATGATAAATGGGTAAAAGATAGTACTGATATGGCAAAAAGAATTTCTGCAAAAACAGGTGGAAGAGGCAAGACGATTATAGTTCGACCAGAAACAGAGGCTGTAAATTTTATCGACAGAGTTAAACCGTCTGTTTATGCTGTTATTACGCAGGTTTATTTGAGTGCAGGTCAGGAGACGCAACTTATTTCAAGAAGCCAGGGTACAGGATTCTTGTTAAATGATGGGCGATTTGTTACAGCTCGTCATTGTGTAGAGCCTTGGATGTTTGATTTGAAGGAATTGCAAAGAGCTTATGGACTTTCAAAAACTTTCGAAGAAGTGAAGATCTTTTCAAAAATCATTGCAATTAATCAGGATGGAAAGCAATTGAACTTTACTGATGCAAGTTTTGTTATCAATCGTTCTTATGATTCTCCATATAGTATGAATGTTGAAATAAAAGGTGAACAGGTTGAATTGGAAGGAGGAATTGCCTTTGGGACACCTGCTTCGTTGGGAAATGATTGGGCTTATGCAAGAACCTCATCAAAGGGCTCTATAATCAATGGCTCTTCCCTATCTTCTAATCTTAAAGGAGGACAAACGGTTCATTTGTTGGGATTTCCTCGGAGTTTAGGTATTGCTGATGGTAAAAAAATAGTTGATCCTATATATAATCGTTTAAGTGTTGCTAGAACAGGACTTAATGATGGAAGATGTATAATGGTTAATCAAGGTGTTGAACATGGTAATTCGGGTGGCCCTGTTTTTGCTATTATGAATGGTAATATTTATGCGGTAGGTATTGTTAGCCGAGGTGATATGCATTCTGATGTTTATAATCATCTTGTGCCTATGTGTAATTTAAGATAAAATTATGAGAAGATTATTGTTGATATGCTTATATGCATTGTTGAGTATGAATGCATTAGCTCAAATCAGTATTGCTGATTTGTTAAATGGTAGTTCCTTAAAAGGTGAAAGGATTAATTTAACAATGGACGCTTTAATTTCAGAGCTTTCCATTATCCGTCAGCAATATCGATTAGAGCGTAATGGTGAAACTTATGGCAAGAATGGTAAGTCTTTTTATGGCGAAACATACACTTTAGCTATAAAGGTAGCTGGTGGCCTATATGTTTCTGGTCATGCTATAGAGCCATGGCGAAATGACGCTGATTATGAAAGAGTAAATGTTGATAAGAAATACAAACCGGATTATTTCTGGTGTTATCAACGTGCGTTGAAAGATAGTGTCTATAAACCTGTGGAGTTGGAGATAGGTACTGAATTTCTTCAATCCGTAAACGCTGGTAAGAGTCTTTGGAAGCATCAAGACAAAATGAGTGACTTTGGACTTAGTGAGGATGTAACTTTAGGTAAGAAAACGGGATATATGTTGTGGGCATACGCTTCGCCGGATGTTCAGGATAGTGCTATGGTTGTAAACCTTCGACAGAATACTTTTGTTGTAGATGTGAAGGCTGATAGTACTTTGCAGGAAGTTTCTCCTAAAGAGGTTGAAAAAGTTATTGGCGGTTTGTTTGTCATTCCAAAATATGAAGGGCGTGGACGAGTTCAGTTTTGGCTAGCTGGTGTTGCGGTAAAAGTAGGTAAGGCAAAATGGGCACTCCAATTGCTGACGGATAAAATGGCAGGACCTGCAGAGGTGACTAAAGAGCCAGGTTTGACCCCTAGTACCGCAAAAGGTTCAGATAAGTCAAATAAGAAACAGAATAAAACAAAAGGAAAGAAGTCGTCTAAAACGGCTTCTGAAAAATAACTTGAATTATGGTTTCATTTAAGCTGTTTGCGGGAACCAATATTGGTTTGCGTGAGAATAATGAGGATAACTTTACGGTTTGTCCTGACTTGACAAGTAATAATTGGATAGTTCCTGCTGATAATCAGCAGGCTATCCAACTTGGCAAGTTGGGATGCGTAATGGTTGTTGCTGATGGTATGGGTGGGCAAAATGCAGGAGAAGTGGCTAGTGCGATAGCCATAGAAACTGTACAGGAAATGCTTGCTTCTGAGAATATACCAATTGGTGTTGAAAATAAAGCATCTTCGATTAAAGATTATCTTAAAAAAATAATTTTTGAAGCTGATGTTAGAGTGAAGGAATATAGTTTGAAAAATCCTGAGGCGGAAGGAATGGGATCGACCATTGTTATAGCATGGGCGATTTCCCGAAAACTTTATGTTGCATGGCTTGGTGATAGTAGAGCATATTCTTTTGTGCCGGAAAAAGGTATAGGAAGAATGTCAAAAGATCATTCCTATGTACAACAGTTGGTTGATGCAGGTAAGTTAACTGACACCGAGGCAATGAATCATCCTAATAGCAATATCATTACTCGTAGCTTAGGTGATAACGCTCAAAAGGCTAAAGCTGATGTCGCAGAGTATGATTTAGTCAAGGGAGAAGTCATCTTGTTGTGCTCAGACGGATTGTGTGGCGTTTGTAAAGATGAAGAAATCGGTGGAATTATAGAAGATTCTAAAGATAATCTGCAGTTGTGTAAAGAACAGCTAACAGAAGCCGCATTAAATCATGGTGGTAGTGATAATATCACAATCACATTGTTTCAAGTCTGTGATATAGATGAATCTCAAGAGACAAGAAGTCCGGAAAAGGGGCAGCAGTCAAAACGAAGGTTTACTCCGTTGAACATTTTCGTTTGTCTGCTTCTGTCTTTTCTTTTGGGGATGTTGCTTTTTGCTGGCTCCAAAATCTTTAAGGAGAATACTCCTCCTCAACCAGAATATTCTATCAAATTACAGCTTGAAAAAGATACATTGGAGTATGGTAAAACGATAGGATTTAGAGTTGAAGGAATTTATCGTCATTATATATTGAAGTATGATCCTAAAATAATTAAAGTTGATACAAAAACTTCGCAAATTTCTTTAAAGGCTAATAAGAATGTTGCTGGTAAGGGTATTGAAAAAGCGATGCTTAAAGTTATTTGTAAGGAAGATACTTCTAAAAATGACATAAGGTATATTTATTTGAAGAAAAGCAAGACGAGCATAGACGGATTAGAACAATCGATAAGAAAAGATAAAGGAAATTCTGATGACATTAATGGTTTAAATATGGAAAATGATGTAATTCCATTTGCTGGTAAACAAAAAGAGAAAAATGGAGATTTAAATGAAAGCCTAGGGGATGGCCCAGGGAAAACAGAAAAAACAGGAGAACCAGAATGATAGGATAGTAACATTATAATAATAAATGTATGAAAAAAGTTTTGTATTTTATCGCAATAGCGATAGCCCTCGGATTCACGGCGTGTAGCGAGGACAAGTGTGATCATCAAACGGAAATTTCGCCAGAAACAACAATTTCCGTAGTTGGCAGCTGGTATAACGAAACTGCAAATGAAGAATGCCGTTATTCCGCAGATGGTACTTTTTATACCAAATATAATAATGTGCAAAGAAGTGAAGAGATAGAAGGTCGATGGGAGTATGATAAAGCCAATTCCAAATTAAGTTGGCGTTATGTCTTTATGGGACAAAATCAGTTTGCTGACTGGAAAGTTAAGAATCTTACTGATTTTAGTCTGACTATTTCTTCTAGCGAAAAAGGTGAGTTTACTTATGAGAAGATAGTAGAGACTTATAAGTTGGAGGTTGGTAATACTGCAAATATCAAGTTTGCTGTAGAATACCCTGACTATGTCGTTTCTTCTTATGTAAGCACAAACCCTCGTTTGGCAACTGTAAATAGTGATGGAGTGATAAAAGCAGAAGGAGAAAAAGGTACTGCTTATATTAAAGTTCAGACTAATCAGGGCAATGTTTGGGTAAAAGTAATCGTAGGAGATGATTGTCAAGACTTGTGGTTTGATTATGTTGGTGTCATAAGCCAAGATTATTCAACAATGATTTCTACTCTTTCCAGTTTAGGAAAGCCATATACTGGAGAAGATGGATATTCCTTTGGATTTAAGCATACACTTCATGATGTTGTTGATATAACAAAGGTGTATTTGTGTCCGGAGGATGGACTTGTTGAACAAATTCAGCTTGTGTTGAAAGAATCTGTACCAGAGGCGGAAGTCTTGGCATACATGAATGCTCATTATTATAGCATGACGGAAAGTGGGCATTATATATATTATTCCACTTTAAAGAATAAGGATGCTTCAAAAGCTATTGTGGTTTATGATAAAGAGAAGAAGGAAATATTTTTCATAGAAACAAAGCATTTCTTCAAAAAAGCGCATCTATGGAAAAATTTCACTAAATTGTTTGGTAAAAATAAAACAGAAGTGAAGAATGCAATGACTTCTTATGGGTATTCATTCCTGACGACTGATGTCTCTTATTCCGATAATGGATCAGACTATTATGGTATAGTTGATAATGATTATGCACAGATGATAGGCTTTGTATTTAACCCAGACAATCAGGTTTCTGAATTTTGGGTATATTTGAAGTCTTCTGCTGTTATAAAGACTGTTTACAATGACTTGTGTAACAAGTATCAGGAAGCTTCTGATGAAAACTCATCAACACGTAGAGTATTTTATAATCAGGACAAATCCTTAAGAATAACTTTGGATGCTCAGAGTCAGGCAGTAGTATATAATAATCAAAAGATGAAGCAACATGAAGTGAGCATATTCGGTCTGTATTATCAAGGTTTAGGATTGACTCATGAACAAATAGTCAATAAGTTTGGAACTCCTATGTCTGATGAGGATGGAACGATGTATTATGGAGTTTATACAGATTATGTAAATTTAGCAGCATTTAGAATAGACTCAAGCACAAAGAAGTGTTCTATAGTTTTGACTACTATTAATGATGCTATTTCTAAAGATGTTGTTGTGAAGACTTTCAATGAAAAGTATGTTGCATTTGAGAAAGGTACATCAGCAGATGGAAGTCAGTATGCTTGGATAAATGGTGCAACCGTTGCGGAATCAACATTGGGTATAGTTTATAAGCCTAATGATAGAATGATTATATATCAGCCACTTAATGGAACTGCGAATGCAAAAATGAATAGCATGAGTAGAGCGATGAATAATCAAGAAATGAAGCGTATTGCTCATGTAAAGTAAAAATGTTATAAAAATAATTGTGTGGGAATCAACAGCCACGAGCGTATTTATTTATGCTCGTGGCTAATTTTGTTTAAGTTATTGTTGATAATTGGGGTTACTTTTAGAAAATTAAACTCCTTAATAACAAAAAAGGCATATAAAACGTATGTTGATAGAATTTAGCAAGCGAAAGAGTAAGACGGATGCTGAATATGTGCGTCTGATTCAAGATAAGCATGACAAGGTAACGGAAGAGTTTTATCATCTTGCAAGACGATATTTTAAAAATTCTTACCGTTCTGTATTTTCGAGAATGGATTTGATGGAAGATATATTCCAGCAGTCGTTTGTGAGACTTTGGACGGAAATTGAAACAGGAAAGATTTTTGTGAGCGAAAATGAAGAGCTGTTTCGCTATGATAGAAATGGAAATATTCGAAAGCTGACATGTAGTCTGAATACATTTCTTATTGATATAGCCAAAAATGACTACCGTTCATGGTTAAGGAATGATCGATTGACTTTGGAGGATGATTTTGAGTCTTTTGCGCATATGAAGGAAGTGAAGTCTGTTGTTTGGGGAGATGAATCGGCAGAAACTTTGCGTGAACAGATTGTGAATAGCTGTATTTTGGAACTTCCTCCACGATGCAAGGAAATCTTGACGATGTTTTACTATCAAGGAATGACTTTGGATGAGATTATCATTGCAAGAGGTGAGAAGAATATCAGCAAGAACGGTTTGAAAACAGGTAAGTATAAGTGTATGGAGAGTTTGAAAGCAAAGGTGCGAGATACATTTTCGAAATATAAACTAAAATATTAGATGAGTATGGACGAAAGAATTAATGATAAGATTGATAGATATCTCCGTAAAGAGATGTCATCTGAAGAGACTCTGCTCTTTGAACAGGAAATCTTAAATGATGAAGACTTGCGCAAAGAGGTTGAAGTCTCATTTCTGATACGGAAGAGCTTGGTTGGTCGTGCTGAGAAATTGCGAATCATGAATCGGTGGAGAAATAGAAGAAAGAATCGAATAATAAAAAGTTCGTTTATCGTTTCTATAGCGGCCTTATTTGTTATTGGATTTTTTCTCTTTAAGCCCACGGCAACTTCAACAGATAGTCATAGGATGGTTGCGGTGCAGACTAAAAGCAAATCGGAACATCTGGAAATACCCCGAAACGAAGTAAATAGGGTGAAAGAAAAGGTTTGTCATGCCAAAAATGACAAAGAAGTAGTTGAGGCTGTTGATGAATTGGATAAGCGTTCTGATATTCCTTCCACGTCTATGAATATCTCAGGCAACTATATGAGTCACGAAACGACTGATACTGAAGAAGAACGAAATTTGAAGTTGGATATATATGAACTGCAATGGAAGAA
>ERZ1035006.1997-NODE-1997-length-12265-cov-12.004914_pt1 | contig 12265 bp, 9 predicted proteins | sample MGYA00520694_ERZ1035006 | MGnify/ENA primary metagenome ERZ1035006 (study PRJEB33766, sample SAMN09781746) | gut metagenome | biome: gut microbiome | host: Homo sapiens | place: Madagascar | study: EMG produced TPA metagenomics assembly of the PRJNA485056 data...
CTATTTAAATATTCATTAATCTTTAAAAATTCTGATTGCATTTCAGATTCTTCAGTTGATGCTTTAAAATATATATCAACATCATATAATTTATCGTTATAAAAACAAAATTTTACACTTTCTGTTTTCATTCCGTCAAACGTTGACATCTGAAATATTAAAGTCTCATTGTCAACATATTCAATTTTAAATCCATTTTTTTTCAAAATTGATTTCACTTCAGACATTGAAGAACCTAAAGTACAGCCAGCTATTGTGCGTTGTATCTGTGCTTGCATTGTTAAGCAAAACACCAAAAGAAGTAATGTGAATATTTTTTTCATCATAATCTTACTTATATATTAGTCTTTCTTTATATTCAAATTACGCCACGAATTTATCATATTAGAAGAAGGTGATATAGTTGGGTGTTGTGGTTTACTATTTACTACTATAGATTTCTGTGCCACTTCTGTCTTAACATAATCAGCCAAACTTCCTAAATCTAACGTTCCTGTAGACGATTGTATCTTTTTCAACAGATAGTAGGTAAAAAGACCATGTACTTTTTCCTTATAAGGGAATGCTGTCTCTTTATCTGTCACAGCACTAAACACAACCATATTACCCTTTGGAACTTCTAATTGTGGTTTAATTGCCACACCACGAGCAGAAGCCAAAACCTCTCCATTGCGCTGAGCACCACTGAAACATGCATCCATAAACACCAAAACCTCCTTTGCAGGCATGTTTCCTAATATGCCATACAATCGTGATAACTTATAGGCACTTTCTTCCAAATTGGTTATATCTGCATCTACAGGAAGAAGATAAGCTTCTTTCGTTGCATCATCAGGAACGCCATGACCTGCATAATAAATAATAAAACTTGCCTTACCATTAAAATCTTCAGCAGTTCGCTTCATCCAGTTGAATTGTTGTACCATATGGTTACGACCTGCATTTGGAATAAAATGTACGTTTTCGGCAGGTAAACCAAGTGCCTTCACACAATATTCCTTAAAAATAACGCCATCATTATACGCAAATTCGACGTTCTTTTCATTTTCATACTTTTCGTTTGCTATAATTACAGCAAATGTGTATTCTTGCTTGGTTTGTGCAATTGGAATTTTCTGATCGACATCTGATGTTCCCAAGGTAAGTGCAGTAGTTGAAAATCCTGATTTGCCACCATTATCAAGTTCTATTTTATCGAAATTATAATCAACTTTAGCTATAGAATAATTCAAAGCATCATCGTTTCGATATCTATAAATATTACCATTAGGCATAGTAAAGATATACTCTGATAATCCTAAATAATTATTTTCGATAGTGAACTTTGGTTCATACTTTACTTTATTAAACTCACTTTTGAAATTTTCTGCATCAGCAACAGGAATATGAACGGTGAGTAACTTTTTTGAGTAATTAGACTTTATATTATAAGTTTCATTATCAGGATCATAAACTCCAACAATACTTAATTTATCTTGTGGCAGTCGTTTTGCACCTACATTTACATACAAGTCTTGTGCGTCTTTAGTCAAAGAAAAGACCTTTTGCTGTCGCGTTTCTTCATTAACACGTTTCTGCCAATCTGTTAATTTCTCGAACTCACCCTTTTTCTGCCAATCGTTAATAACTTTCTCTACGTAGTTTTGAGCAAAAAAGCTAAAGGAATTGCGATGATTCATAGCAGAAGCAACCTGTTGCTCCCATATTTTAGTTGCATTATCTAATTTTTCTAAAGCTGCATTGTATGCAGGTGCCAAATCATGCTTATTTTTATAGGAATACACTTTATTTATAAACTTGACCTTACTTTTAGCCTCAACTGGAATTATATTTCCGTTGAAATCAGCTCCTCCATAAGACCAATCTGACATTTGCAGTACCAAAAAATCGTCTTTTGACAAAGTCATTTTGCTTGCTTGTATAAATGGAAACAATTCTTTTCCATCCATACCTACTATACCCCATTTACCATTAACAGAGCATAAAAATCCTTTTAGTTTTTTTATTGGCTCAATTGTATTATACTTACAAGGCAACACTTCACTTCCAGAGATGTCACACAATCCTTTTTTTCCATTCTGTAGTACTTCAAAGACAAAGTCGTTTTCACTGATTTTCACGTTATCATACTTTTCAGCTTTAATAACAGGAATACCATCAACATCATAAATTCCGACCTTTCCATCTTTCACTACCTCGATTAGTTCAAGACTGGTTGTTTTCTTTAATGTTATAGAAGAGTACTCGCAAGGAAGCATCAAAACACCACTACTTGTATGTAAACCGATTTTATTGTCTCTGCTCACTTTAAAACAACGTTTGTTACCAAAAGTATATTCCTCTATTTTGCCATAGTTATAAGGCAAAAGTTGTTGTCCGGTCTCAAAGTCCAGCACCCCCCATAGACTTTTATCTTGAGCATACAACTTCAATTTGCCATCAACTCTTGAAAAATAAGCATTTGAGAACTGGCAAGGATATAGCTCCTCAAAGTCTGTAGTGTATACGCCCCATAGCTTGTTTTTCTTGCAAAGCAGATAACCCTCCGAATGGTCAATGCGCTCAAACTGGCATGGAATAATTATTTTTCCTTTATCATTAGCCAATCCAAACAAACCATTTTCCTCAATTTTAAAACTTGTGCCTACCAATGCAATATTGTCATATTTGCAAGACAATACTTCTTTTAGGGAAGCATCAGCAAGTCCGTATTTATCTCCACGCTTAACAATAGTAACACCCTTATCATCTTCAATAAGGCTATAGTCTATACTTGTATATGGGCATGGTTGTAGGAGTGAGTAGGATTTCCATTCGTATCCATTAGATGGCTCTTTTGGCATTTGGGGCATAGGGTTATATGCCTTGTAAGGAGCTACTGTAAGTCCTCGTTCGCCCATTACTCTATCTTCGAAAGGTTGATAAGCAACTTTGCTTGCTGCACTCTCGCCAAGTGTAGCCTCTGTCACACCTGATAGAATAGCACCTAAGAAACCTCCACTCTTCTTATTAGAATTTTTAGCTTGATGCTCTGCAACAGCTTGATTATAAGCTGCGTTTTTGGCTGATTTCCATAAGTTATATGCTTCTTTCTTTGCTGCAGCCACACGAGCATTATAAGCTTTCAGTTCATTTTCATACCGTTGTTCCTCACGTAAGTATGCTTGATAATCACGATCATATTGTTTCTTGTCTGCTATCCACTGATCATGCTCATCTTTTTTCATTTCATCAAAGATCTGCAACTCAACAAATCCCTTATGAATTTTATACTTTACCGCATTTGTTGCTATTACATTTCCTTCTCTATCAGCAAAGCCATAATAGTTTACACCACGGTCTGAATATCCTAAGAGATACCAACCACCACATTCCGTGCGATAACGAGTTAGAGAGTATTTTGCCTTTAAACGACTCATGACTGCAGCATTTTGAGCATCAAGTGTCAAGGGGAAAAGGCAAACTCCAATAATTAGTAATTGAAAAATCTTTTTCATATCTTTTTTAGTATTTATTCTGTTACATAACGAACTCTTGCCCAGTTTTCCTCTCTTAAATAATAATAACTACGAATACCCTCATTAGGGCTGACAGATAAAGCTCTCTGACATTTATCATCACTTGAGAGTTTTGTACTTAACCAAAAATAGCCAACTTGATTTCCTCCATAAAAATTAATTCCATTATTCCAACCTCCATATGGCATATAGATGACATTTCCATTCTTTCCTTTTACAACGCCACCAATATAACTGATTTTTGAGTTCGTAAGTGTATATGAATATTGATCGGTTAACACACAATTTGAAGCAAATTCAAGAGCTTCTTCATGAGTTGGCAAACGCCATTTTTCACCCCAAGAATATTTATCCCAAGTTAACATTTTCTCTTGTATAAGGTCTCCAAATGTACGAGGTTCGTCTGCGCCCTCATTATAAACAGCCCATTTCAATCCACTTGGAAGTCCCAAGTCTATATAAGGGTATCCATCTTTAAAACCTGACACCAAATAAAACAAAGCAGACTCTTCACTATAGACAGTATCTTGTTCTGTCACACAATATGCTCTTACATAGGTCATCATTCCCTTTACACCATTTTCTAAACAAGCCTTACTTTCCAAACGACTTGTATTACTATTGGTGATGACCACTTTTTTCTCACAATTTGTTATCATTGGAAATTTATACTCTTGACTGAAACAAAAACCTGCTTCCTTTATATTGGCTCCATTTAATAACAAATTAGAACAGATAGTAGGCTGTTCGCTTTCGCTTGGTCCAGAATATAGAGAACTGATAGTGATATAACCTACTTCTATTGGAGTAGTAAAAGACTTTACATCTCCCTCTAAATCATACCCACCTCTTCTTCTTATCATCTTGTAATAATAAGTGGTATTAGGTTCTAATACAATCGTAGAGGTATTATTTACTTTTTCTATAGCATTTTTTTCTGATAGGTTTGGTGTACTTCCAACCAAAACAAATGCATCATCGTAACCAACATTCACCTGTACAGAGCTACCACGTATCCATGTTACTTCTGGAGTTACAACTTCCTCAGGAATATTAGATTCGATATCAATAGGATCTAAACATGCAATCATAAAAAGAGAGCATAAACTCAAAAAAAACAAATTAAGTATTTTCATAGCTTTTAAGATTTTAAAATTTAACACCAACACCACAATTTAAGACCCACTCTTTTTCCATTTTTGAAGCACCAATATTTAATGCGAAATGACCAAAACTAAACATTGCTCCGAAATCGTAAAGGATGTTTGATACATCATATATAGGATAATCATCGTCTTCATATTCGAAATAATATTTATTACCTAATAGTTCATATCCGGTTTCACGTCCTCCGTATCCAACACCAGCATAAAGATATAATGGCTTAATAACATTCACCATTAAACCACCAGCAGCTGCCCAATAATTAGTTGCAGTTTCTCCTGTGAACCAACCTTTTTCTGTTGTTTCCTTGGCATAACAGCCATAGATGCCTTTTACGTAGAAACCTATGGTTTTTACTGTTCCAAACATCAATCCAAATTTTGCATCCTTAATTCTTTTTGTAGGCAAAGCTACTTGTGGTAAGAAAAACCAATTATATTTCCATGGACGCTTATTTACTTTAAGTTGACAATCGCGTTCTATTTCATCGAAAGGTTGAACTGTTATGTTTTCTGAATATGGTTTGTACTTCTTGTTAATATAGCGCAAGGTTATATCGTGATTTCCTAACAACTCCAAAGTTATTGGTGCTTTTCCTTTTTCTGCTCCATCAACGAAGACAGTAACATCTTTTATCGGAGATGAAACGAACACTTTTCCTGTAATTGGAATTTCTTTCGTAAAACTACCAACGTCTGGCACTTCTATCTCCTCACGTTTAACCACTTCACCATTATATTTGATAATAACGATATGTGTACCAGAAAGCAGTTCCTTCTCAAAAACATTGTTTGATGACATTTCATCATCCACACCTATCTCACATCCTACGGACGTTATGAAACGAGCATTAACAGTAGTTATCTGCGCTAATACTGTAGTTATTGGCGCAAACAACAAAAATAATAACAGTTTTTTTTTCATAGTTTTTAAATATTATGTTTTAATAGTATCACACTTGCTTGTGTATTATCCATATCGGGCATTGTTTTTCCTACAGGTGCTCCTATGTACGTTGGGTCGGTAATTACGAATCGCTTACCATCTAACAGAATATAATCTCCTGCGACCTTGTCAGTAAAGCAAACCGCACATGCCAAATGTCCTGGATAATACACCAAAATGGTTTGTAACCCTAACAAATCGCGAACAAGTCGCGTGAAAAGAATTGCTCTATCTTCACAGTCGCAGTATGGATAGTATAGCGTTTCTTCAGAAAAGAAAGCCCGATCGTGCCCCCACACCTTATCGTCATATTCGTAAACAAAGGCTGTTTGAACCCAGTTCAATAGTTTATTTGCAGCTTCCAACTGATTAAGACCACTTATTTTTTCTGTAAGCTTAGGGTAAAGTTGTGACTTTACATGCTCATCTAAAGGCGTATTTGCATACATAGCCCATCTGGTCATCACATTACCATTGATTTCGGAAGTAGGATAAGTATTGTAGAAATCAATCATATTGGTATTTACTTGCACCCGTACCTCAACATCTGGATATCTCTTTGAAATCAAAGTTCTTAAATTGCTTGGTTTATATTCAAATGTTTGTTGTAAAGGGATATATAACGACAATGGTTTTTCTTGCGGAAATGAAGCATCGCATATTTCCAATTGATTTTCATTGCATTTAAAAGGATAATATTTGATGTTGTCTATTTTAAAATAATCCATATCATATATTCCATGCTCACTTGCATATAATAAATAGAGATTTTGTCCGTTTCGTCCAAGTCTCATTCTGTAACCACTCTGGCAATAAATATAAGAGGTGAGCATAGTAGTTTCGTTGCAATTGCTGAATATGACTTTCGAAAGTGAAAACAATAGGTTAAGATATGCCCAATCACATAGACTCAAACTTATTCTCAACGAAAGACAATCTCTTATCGTATTATTTAAGATGCCTTTATCTGAAAGTGAAGTCCATACTTTCGACAGATTACTATTGTCACTTTTTAAGTTGCTCAACATATTTCTAACCTCATTGTTTATACGAATAGCACACTCGGTTCCATAATACTCGAATTTAACTATTTCTTCATTTGGTTGCTGTTGTTCTTTTATAGGTTCTACCGGTATTGGTTGTGAAAGAGGCTGTGGAGTTGTAACAACATCCTTTATTGGAATTGCGCGATTTTCAATAGGCTTGTCTTTATCTTCTTCAACAACAATTACTGGTGGAATTGTTTCATCTTTAGGCTTAGGAATAGCAGGAAGAGCATTAAAACGCTTCCATGATTCCTCCAAGAATTTTGCATATTGAGCATTTGCCTGTCTGCGAAAATCACTATACTCTTGCTTAGCTTGCTGCTTGAATTTCTCATAAACGCTATGAGGATCCGCAGTTTGAGCATTACAACTTAAACTGGTACATAGGATTATAATGAATGCAACTTGTTTCATATCATCCTCCTTTATCACTTATGTATTGTTATAGTTGTTTTCTTTAACACCATATTAGTATCTCGTGCTCTGCATTTTGCCAGCCATTTTTGAAAATCATCATAAGAGAGTTCTCTTGGCAGCCCTTCATCGTGTTTGTTGTCTATCGCCTTCACAAAAGAGTTGGTTGAAAACACCACATACACTTGATTCATTTCCTGTTCGTGTGAACAAGTCATGGTATATTCGTCTACGTATGGTTTAAGTTCTGGTGATGCGTTTTTTATAGAGAATAACACATATCTTTTATTGGCTTCCACTGGAAAACAACCACTTTCCATGTTCTGGTATGGTAGAAGGCAGAAAGCACGTTGGTCTGCATCTATAAGATATACGACAAGATAACCTGATGTGGGTGACTGAAATGAAACGAAGAGGTCATCACCGCTTTTAAACGAATTGCTTTCAAATCTGTCTTCTATGCCATTACGCAACACCAACGATTTGACATCAATAGTAGATGAAACAATTTCTCTAATCCGTCCTTTCACCGCAACACGCACTACAAGTATATCCTTTTCATACGAAATGTCGAATCGTGGTTTGCCTATTGTTTCAATCCACTCACCCTTAACCTCGCTTCCGCCGATAGAAAGAAAATCGACCTCCGACTCACCATTACTATTTTTCACCAATGTAGAATTCGATTGTGATATGGTTGTGCCTAACTCGTCTGCAATCAATTGGGTTTTCAGACGCTCCAACGCTATTTGCTTGGCTTTTTCCAAATCAACATTCTCAGGCACAAAGTATGTGTATTCTCCATCTACTGTTTTAGTCTGTTGAGAAAAACAACAGATGGAGAATGTGATGCACATCAAGCTGCATAGGAGTCTCTTTACCATCCTAATATTTTATCCAGCTTTTTATGTATTTCCTCGCTCTTGTCTTTCAGTTCATCTTGCACGGCTCGTTTTGCTGCCGCCTTTGCCATAGCACCATTGTAAGCTATACGAACAAGAACTTCTTTATTCTTGTTGCTCTTTACACGATAACACTCCATTACAATTATGGTACGACCAATACTTTGAGAGATAAGATTCTTGGCCCCCATGATACTTTGTGTCAATGATGCAGCTTCTTCAGCACCAAGTTGTTTGTTGGCTACAGAATTTTCAACAAGTGCCGTTACTTCAGTCTGTATCAGACCTGCAAGATTCTGCTTGGCTAATTCCAAAGCCTGCATCTTTGCAGCATCATAGTTCTCGCCTATGCTCATTGCTTCGCCCATAAGATACTTAGGATACATATCTTCATCGTACTCCGTCTGCATCATATACGATTTATCCAATTGCTTTTCTAAAGGCAAAGCTCCAGGTACTGTAACCCAACCTTCTTTGGTCAGTTTCTTGGCTTCTTTTCTTGCATCTTTAGATGCCTTTTCATTTAGCTCACTCTTGGATGCTTTACGCATCTCTTGACGTTCTTTACGAACATCTTTTGTAGTCTGCGCTGTTATGTTTGCACTAAGGCAAAGAATGGCAAACGTACATACGAACATTTTTTTCATTGTAGGAATCTTTTAATTTATAATTGATTTTGTACTGTTTCTAAAAATCCATTTGGTATATAAGCTGTTGCGACTAAGCATAGCCCTGATATTTCCACAACAACACGTTGTTGTCCTGCAATACGAGCTACACGACCTGTTACCCCCTTAAATTCTCCATCAATCACCTTTACTATATCACCACTTTTATAGTGGCATTGTTCCGCGGACACTATCCGTACATGCTCACTGTCTGTACTTGTAGCTTTGATAAAGTTCGTCATTGATGTAAATGGAATTGTGAGAGGGGGATGTTTGCCATTGTCCTCCAATGGTTTTGTCTTATCAAGATAAAATTTTAAAACAGAGGTCTCTTCTCCCTTTTTCTTGATAATGGAGTTTACAGTCTCCCTTGTAGCATATACAAAAAAGAGATTGGGAAGAAGAGGCTGTAACATTCGCTTCTTCTTCCCAATCTCTTTCTTTATTATATAATGCATAGGCATATATGACTGCACATTGGCTGTAGATATGATGTCGCAAGCTTTCTGTGTTCTGTTGTATGTAACTCGCAACACGAACCATTCGTGATCTGCTTTTTGCACATAGTCCGAGGACACCCCTGTTTGTGAGCGTTGAGCTTCGGGGAGGACGTTGGAGGTAAGTCCAACGTGAGGAGATTTGCTTCGACCTTTGGGAGTATGCGCATTAAGCAATGCGTTCATATCGTTTTTTATGTCTGACGTTAAGTCCGCAATTATTGACATAAAAAAGCGTGGAATCGTCCTGTTGTCCATTCCACGAGTCGAGGCTCTTGCATTGCCTATTATAGTCGAACAGACAACGTCAGAGCCCACGCCGATATGAAAATCAGTACCGTAAAGAGACCTGTATAATACATTTTACTGCATCCCAAAAGGATACAATCTATGCTTACAAGGTCTCCACGGGGATTGATAAATCACACCCGGGACATCTACCGTTGACCATATTCGAGACTATAATTCAGAATGTTTGCAAGATTCGACTCGTCTCAAACACAGCGTAAGATAAACGCCTTCTATATGTCTTGACTCTCTTCCCACCCATAGCCCGCTTATTACCGAGAAAGTTGTTTGGACTTCTCAGTTTTCAGCTCGGCGTTGGCTGTCTGCTTATCGACATTGAGCGAACCCAATTTGACACACAGACTTGAGAGCCACTGCAAATTTAATGATATTTTATCATAACAAGCAAGGTTTACACGAAAAATCTGTCAATACTATCCGATTTTAACATTTAAACGACTATTATTGCCATGCTTGGAAGTAGAAAGTGGCTTTACTCCGTAACGTGGTAGAGGTCGAATTAAACAAAAACAAGCCTACTTGCTTTGTCGTCTCTTCAAATAGCTGTACCTTTGCCTGCAAAACGAACAACATGGCAAAGCATAACGACACGGGAAAATGGGGCGAAGACCTGGCTGCCGACTATCTGCGCAACTCGGGATACGAGATTATTGAGCGCGACTGGCGCGACGGTCACCGCGACATTGACATCATCGCGCGGTCGCCCGACCTGCGCACCATCGTGTTCGTGGAGGTGAAGACGCGAGCTACGGATGTCATTACAAAGCCCGAGGAGGCTGTAGACCGAAGGAAGATTCGCAACATCGGCATGGCTGCCGACTCGTATGTGAAGATGCTGAACGTGCTCGACGAACTGCGCTTCGACGTGATTTCCATTATTGGCGGCACGAAGGAGACGGCGCAAGTGGAGCACATCGTCGATGCGTTTAACCCGTGCTTGGCATTTTGAATTCAAAACTCTGAAAATGAAGATACTAAAACTCACGGAGACCACGTCGACGAACGATGTGCTGCTTGCCCACCCTGCCCCATCGCCCGGGGAGATGGTGGTAGCGGTGGCTGAATATCAGACGGCAGGACGCGGACAGGCTGGCAACTCATGGGAGAGCGAGCGCGGCAAGAACCTGCTGTTCTCCATACTCACCTGTCCGCAGAACATAGCCGTGACTGACCAGTATGTGCTGTCGATGGCTGGGGCACTGGCTCTGAAGGCAGCGCTCGATCAGTACACCGACCACATCACGCTGAAGTGGCCCAACGACATCTACTGGCGCGACCGCAAGATAAGTGGTACGCTCATCGAGACCACCGTGAAGGGGAAACGCATAGACCGCTGCGTGTACGGCATCGGCCTGAACGTGAACCAGCAGGTGTTCCGCAGCAATGCGCCCAATCCCGTATCGCTATATAATATAATAGGTGTAAAGACACCACTCAACGAGGTGCTTGATGCCGTGCTTCTTAGCTTCAACGAATACTACCAGCGTGCTATCGAGGGCGACATCAGCGGCATCATCCACGAATACAACGCTGCGCTGTTCCGTCGCGAGGGGCTGCACGCCTACGAAGACTGCGCCACGCATGAGCACTTCGAGGCACGCATAAGCCGCGTTGCACCCAACGGATGCCTGCATCTCATCGACGCAAATGGGCAAGAACGCACGTATTGGATGAAGGAAGTGAGGTTTATCCTATAATGGTTTGGCTACATCACGAAAAAGCAGTACATTTGCATCACAAGGGGGTGCACACAAGGGGGTGCACCAACCAAGCAGAGAGAACACCCCAACAATAACAAATAAAACAAACGAAAACATACAACATGGCAAAATTCAAGAGAATTCTTCTCAAGCTCAGTGGCGAGAGCCTCATGGGCAAGCAGAGCTTCGGTATCGACCCCGTTCGTCTGGGCGAATACGCAGAGCAGATCAAGGAAGTACACGAAATGGGCGTGCAGATTGGTATTGTAATCGGCGGTGGCAACATCTTCCGCGGACTCAGCGGTGCATCGAAAGGCTTCGACCGCGTGAAGGGCGACCAGATGGGCATGTGCGCTACGGTTATCAACTCGCTCGCACTCAGCTCAGCGCTCGGCGCACTGGGCGTGAAGACTAAAGTGCTCACAGCTATCCGCATGGAGCCTATCGGCGAGTTCTACTCTAAGTGGAAGGCTATCGAGGCAATGGAGGCAGGCTACGTTTGCATCTTCTCTGCCGGCACCGGCTCGCCTTACTTCACCACCGACACCGGCTCGTCGCTCCGCGGCATCGAGATTGAGGCAGACGTGATGCTCAAGGGCACACGCGTCGACGGCATCTACACAGCCGATCCCGAGAAGGACCCGACAGCTACGAAGTTCACCGACATCACTTATGACGAAATCTACACACGCGGTCTGAAGGTGATGGACCTCACAGCCACCACAATGTGCAAGGAGAACAACCTGCCTATCTACGTGTTCAACATGGACATCGTGGGCAACCTGAAGAAGGTGATGCAGGGCGACGAAATCGGCACATTGGTACACAACTAATCATTAGGGGGTGCAGATGTCTCATCTGCACCAACCAGTTTTTCTTGCTATGTAGGAGGGAGTATCAAAACTAAAATATTTGGCAAATTGAATAGCAAACGGTTCTAATCGTAGGAGGCTACGGCATTCCTGCCGTAGCCATTAGTAACTGAAATACAACTGTTTGCAATGACTACGGCAAGAACTGAAAGTCAGCGGCGCGTAGCGGAAAGCTAATGCCGTAGTCTCCTACAGTTAGCCATTCATCACAATTCTATAGTTTTGACACA
>ERZ1035006.2009-NODE-2009-length-12224-cov-4.582875_pt1 | contig 12224 bp, 11 predicted proteins | sample MGYA00520694_ERZ1035006 | MGnify/ENA primary metagenome ERZ1035006 (study PRJEB33766, sample SAMN09781746) | gut metagenome | biome: gut microbiome | host: Homo sapiens | place: Madagascar | study: EMG produced TPA metagenomics assembly of the PRJNA485056 data...
TCGATGCGCTTACGATCCGCTCCTCCGTTGACGGGCGCTTGGCCGACGTGGCATTTGACATGCATCGCGGTCAGTGGCTCAAAGAAGGGGAGTGGTTGGCCGTGGTCGTCTCGGGTGCCCAAAACAACAACTATTCGGTAGAGGTCACGGCTTTGGTAACGGATGCCGATTTGCACCGAATTGAGGCTGGAGCCAAAGCCAAATTCATTTCCGAAAATCCCGCCAAGGCGCACTTGGATTTGACTGTGTCGGAGGTTGATTCAACGGCACTGCGTCTGATGAATGCCCTGCCGGAATTAAGCTCTCAATATGCCGGGCCCGTGGCCACACATAGTGCGTCGGCCGCTGGCAGCCGCTTCGGAGCTGATGCCGGTCAGGTTTTGGTGCCGCAAGAAGCGCTTTATCGCGTGGCGCTCAAAGGCAATATCACGGGAGCAAACGAAGTCAACGACTTGGGCGTGATGCGTGGCAACGTCGTCATCGACGCCCAAAGCGCCAGCCCCGCTTTGCGAGCATTGCAATATGCGCTGTCTGTCGTGCTCCGAGAGTCGGGTTTCTGAGAACGGGAACAATTCGAGCGTTGCTAAAAATTTTGTATCGTGCAACGTTTCTGTTCGTGCACTGGGGTTTGTGCGAAAAACTAATCCGTCGGGATGGTAACATAGGCACCTGTGAGCTCGGTACAATATGAACTTTGAGACAACTGTCCGACTTTTTTGCATCGTCGGCAATGTGTTTTTGTGCGCATGGCTTTAAGCAAGCCTTGCCGGACACTTTACGTAAAGAATCAAACAAATGAGCTGGCTTACCCGCATTATTCCGAGTATTTCATCGCGCAAAGACAGCGGTGAAAGCAAAAAGAAAAGTCCGATTCCCGCAGGTCTTTGGATGAAGTGTCCGCGTTGCGATCAGGTGCTTTACAAAGAAGAACTCAAAGAATCTTTGCAGGTTTGCCCCAAATGCGGTCATCACATGCGCCTGTCGGCCAGAGACCGCATCGAAGCTTTTTTGGATTGGAAGGGCTCGCACGAAGAAATCGGCGCAGCTGTCACGGCCGTGGACTCTTTGGGCTTTGTCGACTCGAAACCCTATCCGGCTCGTTTGGAAGAAGCCAAAGCCAAGACCAATGAAACCGACGCCTTGGTGGTGATGAAGGGCGAATTGCGCCGTCAGCCCGTGGTGGCCGCAGCTTTTGAATTCGGCTTTATGGGCGGCTCCATGGGTAGCGTCGTAGGTGAGCGTTTCGCTTTGGGCGTCGAGCGCGCCTTGCGTGAAAAGATTCCCTTCGTGACATTTACGAGTACGGGCGGCGCACGTATGCAAGAAGGGCTTTTGTCTTTGATGCAGATGGCCAAAACCAATGCTGCCATCGGTTTGTTGGAACGAGAACGCATTCCTTATATTTCGATTTTGACCGACCCGACCATGGGCGGCGTTTCGGCTTCCTTCGCCTTTATGGGCGATGTGGTCATTGCCGAACCGCAAGCCTTGATCGGCTTTGCCGGGCCGCGCGTCATTGAACAGACCGTGCGCGAAAAGTTGCCGGCAGGCTTTCAGCGTGCCGAAATGCTCTTGGAAAAGGGTGCCATTGACATGATTGTGGATCGACGCGACATGCGCTCGGCCGTGAGCGAACTCATTGCACTTTTGTCCAACAAGCCCACGCCTCGCGTGTAAAAGGCTAGAATTTTTGTTTGTAAAACGTTGCGCACCCAAAAATAACAGTCGGCGCAACGAATCCAGGGAGGATTCAAAGATGTTACAAGGTTCTTTAGTGGCGCTCGTCACGCCCATGACAGAAGACGGTGCGGTGGACTACGACGCCTATGCACGCTTGATCGAATGGCAGATTGCCGCCGGTACCGACGGCCTCGTTGCCATGGGCACGACGGGCGAGTCTCCGACGCTCGATATCGAAGAGCACAACCGCGTGGTCGAGTTTACCGTCAAGACCGTGGCCGGTCGTGCGCCGGTGATTGCCGGCACGGGCGGCAATTCCACTGCCGAAGCCATCGAATTGACGCGCTTTGCCAAGGCTGCCGGCGCCGACTATTCGCTTCAGGTGGTGCCTTACTACAATAAGCCCACGCAGGAAGGCTTGTATCAGCACTTCCGTACCGTGGCCGAAGCGGTCGATATTCCGATCATTTTGTACAACGTGCCGGGTCGCACCGTTGCCGATTTGAAAAACGACACCGTGTTGCGTTTGGCCTCGATCGACAATATCGTAGGTTTAAAGGATGCGACGGGTGACATTGCGCGCGCTATCGATTTGCTGCGTCGTTTGCCTGCTGTCGTGGGCAACAAAGAATTTGCCGTGTATTCCGGTAACGACGATTCCGCTTTAGCATTGATGCTCGTGGGTGGGGCAGGCGTCATTTCGGTGACCGCCAACCTGATGCCCGCCGAGATGCACGAAATGGCGCAGGCCGCCGTTTCGGGCAACGCTTTGGCCGCACGCGCTTTGAACGATCGTATGATGCCCTTGCATCAGAAGCTTTTCTGCGAACCCAATCCGGTGGCTCCCAAGTGGGCGCTTTATCGCATGGGCAAAATCCATCAGGGCATCCGTTTGCCGTTGACGTGGTTAAGCGTGGAAAACCAGGCGGTCGTGGAAGCTGCAATGCGTGAAGCCGGCTTAGAGTTCTAAAAAAGTCGATTTTTCGCGAAAAAATTGCGCCAAGAGGTTTCAGACTTTTACAAAGGGCTGAGAACTCTGGCGCTTTTTGCTAAACTCAATAAGATTTTTTCGTTGTCTTCGTTCACGTAAGACGACTTTCACGATTTAGGATAGAAACGCTATGGTGAATCACGCTGTGCGTGTTGCTGCAACGGCCCTTGCCGTTTGCTCTTTGGCCGGTTGCTCGAGCTTGGGTATCAATCTCGGTGACGATAAAGTTCAGTACGAGTCTTCGACTTCTCGCGCTCCGTTGGAAATTCCGCCGGATTTAAATCAGATCGAGCACAACGATCGCTATGCGGTGCCCACGCGCCCGCAGATCGTGAGCGCCAACGCCGAAGCTGCCAAGCTTCAGATGCAGGCCGAACAGCGCGGTGAAGCTCCCGCCAACGTGTTGCCGCAAACCGAAATGGCCAAGGTCGTGCGCGACGGCTCCGTTCGTTACGTGCACGTGGAAGCCGAACCCGACAAGGTTTGGCCCTTGTTGCAGGACTTCTGGGCCAAGGTCGGTTTGGCCGTCAAGTATCAGGACGCCCGTACCGGCGTGATTCAGACCGAATGGGCTGAAAACAAGGCCAATTTGCCCAAGGACATCATTCGTCAGACGTTGGGCACGATCCTTGACGTTGTCTACGACACGGGCACGCGCGATCAGTATCGTGCTCGCATGGAACGCGACGACGAAGGCAAGACCAACATCTACATCACGCACCGTCAGATGGTCGAAGTCTTGAAGGGTCGTCAGGAAGAATCCACCGTGTGGCAGCCCGGCCCCACGGATCCGGAACTCGAAGCCGTGATGCTCACGCGCTTGGCTCAGACCTTGGAAGAAGAATTTAACCCTGCCGCCAAGCCGCAGGAACAGCGCGAGCTCGATGCCATGGCTGCTGTGAAGTACGCGCCGATGAGCGAACTTGTCAACGGCGCCGACGGCAAGGCCCAAGCCGTGATGATCAACGAACAGTTCGATCGTGCATGGCGTCGCGTGGGCGTGGCTTTGGACCGTTCGGGCTTTGAAGTGACCGATACCGATCGCAGTCAGGGTCTGTTTATGGTCAACTACCTCGATCCCGATTACGAAAAGGAAGAAATTTCCAAACAGGGGTTCTTTAGCAACCTCTTTAGCAACACCAAGGCGGTCGACCCGGTCGCTTACCAGATTCGTTTGGTGCCCGACGGTGAAAAGACCCGCATCACGGTGTTGGGTAAGGACGGTCGTGCCGACGAAACGGGCGTGGCTCCGCGAATTCTTGCTTTGATTGCCGAACAAACCCGTTAATTTCGAGGGCAAATCAACAAGATGTAGTTTTATGAAGCGGCTCTTTCATGGGGCCGCTTCTTTTACGAAGATAAAAAACGATGGCAGGATTTTTCTCCGAAACGCTTGTTCCCCATATCCAAGGACGTTTGACACGTCGCCGCTTTTGGGCGGCCACCGTCATGTATCTGGTAGTTTCGACGGCTTTGAGCATGCTCTGGCGCATGTTGTTCTGGCAGCCGATGTCGGTGGAAAGCTGGAACTTTGTCGACTTGGTGATTTCGTTGGCGGCGCTTTACTTTTACGTTGTTTTGGTAACGGTGTTGATTCGTCGTTTGCACGACTTCGGGCGCAGCGGCTGGTGGGTGCTTTTGTTTCTGATTCCGATTGTGGCACCCATTGCCTATATCGTGATCGGCTGCATTGCGGGCAATCCGGCTGCCAACGCATACGGGCCTGCTGCCGACGGCAATTTACCCTACGACGATCAGGAAGCTTTGGTGTCTTTAGCCAGGCTCAAGGCTTCGGGGCTCATCAGCGAAGAAGAATACCAAGCCAAACGCAAGAGCATTTTGGACAGTAACTTTCCTCAGTAACGAACCATGACAGAAAAAATGCAAGTCACCCAAGACGCCGTGGTGCGTATCGGCGTCAAGATGTATGACCTTCAGGGCAATCTTCTGGAAGAAACGCCCGACATAGGTGTTGAATACCTGCACGGTCACGGGGACATTTTCCCAGCGGTTGAAAAAGCTTTGGAAGGCAAAAAGGTCGGAGACGTCGTCACGGTTCAGGTCGAGCCCGAAGACGCTTTCGGCGACTTTGACGAAGAAGGCGTCTTTGTCGTACCGGTGGAAAAGTTGGGCGATCCCGAATTGATCGTGCCCGGACTCGTATTCGATCACGTGCCAGGACTGGCCGATGATGATCGCAAGTATCGTGTGACGGACGTCGCCGAAGGCGTCGCGGTTTTGGACGCAAACCACCCCTTGGCCGGCTGGGCCTTGAAGTTTGTCGTGAGTGTTTTGGGCATTCGCAACGGACAGGGCGACATCACGGGCAATGACGACGTGGTCGTTCCCGGCTTTTTGGGCTTTGCCGACAAAATCATCGACGACGAAGTCGAGTAAAGTCTTGCGGCGCACGTGCGATGCCCGCCGCTATAATAAAAGAATCGCTTGTAAAGAATACAAACGGGGACTTTTTCCCGCGTGACAACAATCATTCAAAGGATAAGAAAATGACACTGCGTCAAGACGAAACCGATGTGAACTTCTTGGATATCAAACCTGCGGATTTGGAACATGCCGCCGAAGTATTGCGCGGCGAACTCGAGGCCAATCGCCGTGCTTGGGAAAAGACCCACTGGGCCATCGGCTACGTGCAGCAAAACTATCCTGACGATGCCAAGTTGTTGGAAGCTTTGGATACGATCCGTCACCACCTTGAACGCCGCATGTAATGGCACTGTCGTTTGACGGACAAACAGTTACTTCTCTTTTACGGAGTCAAAATCAGTGAACCGCATCTATCCGCATCCGTTTTTTGCTCGTGAAGGCTGGGCCTTTATGGGTATCGCTCTGGCTTTGGCCATTGTCGTCCAGTTGTTCGTGGGCGGTATTGTGGCAAGCCTTTTTTGGATTTTGTTCCTGTTGGTGGCACAGTTTTTCCGTGATCCGGCCCGCGAAATGACGCGTGATCCCGACGCGGTGGTGGCACCCGTCGACGGCAAGGTCATCAAGATCGAAGAAACGGTGTGCCCCTATACGGGTGAGCAGACCAAGATGATTTCGATCTTTATGAACGTCTTTAACGTGCATAGCCAAAAGACGCCGGTCGAAGGCAAGATCGAAAAGGTCGAATATTTCCCGGGGACGTTCTTAAACGCCGCTTTGGATAAGGCAAGCGAGCAGAACGAACGTAATGCCGTGACGGTTGTGACGCCTGACGGCTATCGCGTGTGCTTTGTGCAGATTGCCGGGCTCGTCGCCCGTCGCATCCTTTGCTATAAGCTCGTGGGCGACATCGTCAAAAAGGGCGAACGTTACGGCTTTATCCGTTTCGGCTCGCGCGTGGACGTGTATCTGCCGATGCAGGCGCAGGTTTGCGTTTCCATCGGTGACAAGACCACGGGTGTCGAAAGCGTGATCGCCCGTTTGCCGCAAAAGGTCGCCGAATAAGGCTAAGTTTGGGCACCATTGAATAGGACATTGTGATCAAATGGCCGTATCTCGTATTCGTCGTCGCCGTCCCGCCCGACAGCGCATGATTGAAGTCGGTCGCTCGAAGATTCGTACCGTGCGTCAGCGTGGCATCTTCGTGTTGCCGAACCTTTTTACCGCCGCTTCGCTTTTCTGCGCCTTTTTGGCCATCGTTCAGTCGATGGATCAAAATTTCGGCTTTGCTGCGCTGATGATCTTCCTGTCGATGATTTTTGACGGCATGGACGGGCGTGTGGCGCGCTTAACCCACACCCAGAGCGAATTCGGCGTGCAGTTCGATTCCATTGCCGACATGACGGCTTTCGGTGTGGCACCGGCTCTTGTCATGTACAAGTACGTGCTCTTTAACCTCGGGCCTTTGGGGTGGGCTGCCGCGTTTGTGTATTGCGCCTGCGCCGCCATTCGTTTGGCGCGTTTCAATTGCAATGTGGGCGTGGTGGACAAGAGCTTCTTTCAGGGGTTGCCGAGTCCGGCAGCAGCTGCATTGATCGCTGGCTTCGTGTGGTTGGCGGTGGAAAACAAGATGCCCGAATGGATTTTGCCGCATCTGCCTTGGATCGCTTTTGTGGTGACGCTCTACGCAGGGCTCACGATGGTGTGTAACGCGCCGTTTTATTCCGGCAAATCGGCCGCTTGTCTGCGCACCCTGCCTTTCTGGGTAATTGCCGTCGCAGCCGTCGCTTTTATCGTGATTTCGAGCAACCCGTCCTTGGCCGTTTTCACGCTTTTCTGTTTGTATGCTTTAAGCGGATACGCGTATCAGGGGTATTTGTTCTTCATGGACAAACCCAACCCCGTGATTCCGAAGCGGGCAGTAGACTCGGAATAATCCTTTGACATCCTAATTGTTTTCTTTCGGCCTGACCGCACATTTCGGCAGGCCGAAATTTTCTCTTCAGTATTTTTCCATGTTTGTCGTCAATCCCGGTTCTCAATTCGTTTTGCGTGTTCTCACCGACAAAGAGCATTACTATCCGGTCAGAAGACTCTTTCAGATGTCATTGACCGAGGGACCCGAAACGCTCGAACTTAAGAGCGCCGATACGCTGTTTTCGGTCGGACTCAAAGAAGTGCCGCATCTTGCCTTCAAAGCACAAATGCAGGGCGTCAGTCCCGCGCTTGTCGTGGCCTTGGCCCATGAATTGGTCGAAGCCAAGCCCGAAGATGTCGACTCTGCCGTCTATGGTTGGGGCGTGGGTTTGGGGTTTCAAACCGATTGTGCGTTCGATTTCCTAACGTTGCCGATACCCGTCTCGCATTTGCGCCCGGTCTTGATGGCGCCCGACATTTTTGCGTCCGACGCTTGGCTTTACGTCAACAATCACGATGCAGTCAAACTCGACTTCAAGCAACTGACGCCGAAAATTCATGAAACGATTGCCGAGTTAAGCGCCAAGACACCTTTAAAAACCGGTGACGTTTTGATTTTGAGCGCTCCTGCTGATGCCGTCGTCGTCAAAACCGGCGATATGCTCAGAGCCGGGGTGACGGGTGTGGGAATGTTGAGCGTGCAACTTTGAAAAATAAAAACGCACTTAAAAAGTCGCGGGAAATTACTTAGTTATAAAGTACCGTTTCACAACAAATTGAATAAACTTTTCAGCCGTGGTGTTGCCTTTAAATGACGCGATTGACGTCGTCGAGGCAAAACGCGGCTTTGTTTGCTTCGGACAAACAAGCTTTCCCTCGGAACCCCAACCAAGTAGTTTTTGTTATGGATTTAGAATGGCTTAACGGCGTCAATGCCGTCACGATCCTCTTTGTCGCCATGTGCGTCTTTGCGATCGGTTATCGTTTCTACGGTCTGTTCTTGGCTCAGAAGGTGTTAAACCTCAATGCGGCACGCGTGACGCCTGCCGTGAAGTACGCCGACGGACAGGACTATGTCAAGACCGACAAGTATGTCTTGTTCGGTCATCACTTTGCCGCAATTGCCGCTGCCGGCCCCCTGTTGGGTCCGGTGTTGGCCGCACAGTTCGGTTATTTGCCGGGCTTGCTGTGGATTTTGATCGGTGCGGTTTTAGCGGGCGGCGTGCACGACATGGTCGTGCTTTTCTGCTCGGTGCGCCATAAGGGGCGTTCTCTGGCTTATATCGCGAGCCGCGAAATCGATCCCACCACGGGCTTTGTGGCGAGCTGGGCCGTCTTGGCCATTTTGATTCTGACCTTGGCAGGTTTGTCCATTGCGTGCGTGAATGCTATGCACGACTCCCTGTGGTCGACCTACACGGTGGCTGCCACCATTCCGATTGCCATCATCATGGGTTTGTACATGCACATCTGGCGCAAGGACGACGTGGTGGGCGCAAGCCTCTTGGGCTTGGTGCTCTTGATGGCTTGTATTTTGACCGGTCCCTGGGTTGCCGCGCATCCGGAATACTTCGGGTTCCTCGATATCGACAAGAAGACGATGTCGATTCTGATTCCCGTCTACGGCTTTATCGCATCCGTCTTGCCGGTGTGGCTCCTTCTGTTGCCGCGAGATTATCTCTCCACGTTCTTGAAGATCGGTACGATTGCCGCTTTGGCCATCGGTATCGTCTTCGTGATGCCTGACTTCCAGATGCCGGCTATCACCGAATTCATCCATGGCGGTGGCCCGATTGTGGGCGGTCCGGTGATTCCGTTTATCTTCATCACGATTGCTTGCGGTGCCTTGTCGGGCTTCCATGCCACGATCGGTACCGGCACGACGCCTAAGATGATCGGCAACGAAAAGGACGTTTTGTTCGTCGGTTACGGTGCCATGTTGACCGAAGGTTTCGTGGCCGTGATGGCTTTGATTGCCGCTTGCGTGTTGGTGCCTGCCGACTACTTTGCGATCAATAGCTCGGCTGACGCCTTTGCCAAGCTCGGCATGGAAGTGCAAAATCTCCCGATGCTCGAAGCCGAAGTGCAGGAAAATCTCGTTGCCCGTCCGGGCGGCTCGGTGAGTTTGGCTGTCGGTATGGCCTATATCTTTAGCCGCATCCCGTGGATGGAAAACCTGATGGCCTACTGGTATCACTTCGCCATCATGTTCGAAGCCGTGTTCATTTTGACGGCTGTGGACGCCGGCACCCGCGTGGGTCGCTTCTTCTTGCAGGAAATGACCGGCAAGTACATCTGCGCCAAGTTCTCCGACAAGAACTGGTGGCCGGGTATCATCATCACGAGCTTTGTGTTTACGGGCTCTTGGGGCTACTTGGTCTACTCGGGCGACATCACGAGTATTTGGCCGCTGTTCGGTATCTCGAACCAGTTGCTCGCTTCCGTGACGCTTTTGATCGGTACGACCGTGTTGCTTCGCATGAACAAAACGAAGTATGCGTTCATTACTGGCGTGCCCGGTGTCCTGATGACCTGTATCACGATGTGGGCCGGTCTTTGGTTGGTGTTTAACCAGTATCTGCCCGCCGGCAAGAACCTCTTGGCCTTCCTGTCGTGCTTGGTCATGGTGTTGATGGGCTTTGTGATCGTGGGTACCGTGCGTCGTTGGACCAAACTTTTGGCCATGAAGACGGTCGTGCGCGATCCTTACGGCGTGGAAGTCAAGGAAGTCGTGGAAGAATAAGACTTGCCTTGAATACATACGCGAAGTAGGGCGAAAAAGAAAAAAAGATTGATTTTTTCGAAACCTACTTAGTAAATTGAGCGGAGATAATGCGAGATGGTAATCTTGCGGGAAGTCTCCGCTCTTTTTGCGTTTTTCGGTTATGTGGTTCAAAAGCCTCGGAAAAATTTGTTTGGCACTGGCCCTGGCGGTGGTAGCCACCGTGGCTTTGCATTCGCAGAGCGATGATAGTGCCGAGTCGCTCGACGTTTTCGTCAAGCGTGTGACGGCTCAAGACTTGGAGCGCCCCATCACGGTGGGCGTAGTGGAATTCGTGCGCCCGTCTCCCAACGAAGCGATTGTCGACGCCACGCTTTATGCGCTTCGCAAGCGCTTTGGCAAAGACATGGTGCGCGAGCGCAACTACACGATGGATGAGTTGACCGAGGCCATTCAAAACCACGAAGTCGATATCTTTGTTTCGAGTGCCGGCTTTTATTGGAGAACAACACGTATTGGTGCCGTTTCAATCGGGTCTTTAGCCAGCGACACCTATCCCAACCCCAACCGCGGGGAAGCTTCTGCCTTTGTGGTCAGAACCGACAGTCCCTATCAAGAAATTGCCGATTTGAAAGGCACCGTTGCCTCGGTTGCTACAACCAACGGGTTTACGAGCTACATGATTCCGATGGGTGAAATCGAGCGCTTGGGCTTTAACCATGAAAAGTTTTTTCATCGCTTGGTGGTCACGGGGCCGGGAAAGCAAAGTATTACGGCTTTGGATCTGTTGAGAACAGGTGCAACTCAGGTGGCGATTTTGCGTCAGTGTTGGTTGGAAGAATGGGTGGCGCGTTACCCCAATGACGCCGAGCGTTTCAAAGTTCTGTCTCCACGAGAAATTACGCCTGACGAACGCAATCATTTGGTGTGCCGACGCTCTACCGACATGTATCCGGCCTGGGTTGTTGCAACGACGCCGGCCACTCCGCCTGAAATTTCGAAAGCCGCTACGCAAGCCATTTTCGATATGCCTCCAACATCCGAAGGACAGTATTGGAGCGTGGGCACGGACTACCGACGCATCGACGGGCTTTACAAAGCGCTCAAAATGGGACCATACGCCTATTTGCGCGACTGGACCTTTACGCGCGTGTGGGAAGAGTACAGCACGCCGCTCATTCTCTTTTTGGCTCTGGTTGCGGGCTGGTTGTGGCACTCGATTCGTGTGACGCGCTTAGTGCAGATTCGTACGGCCGAACTCAAAGACGCATTGGAGCGCGAAAAGGAACTCAAACTTTTGGCAACCGACGCAAGCGAACGCATGCAACAATTGCAGCGCGTGGGGATTGTGGGACAGATTTCGTCCATGATTGCCCACGAACTGCGCCAGCCCATGGGGGCAATGTCTTTATACATTACGAGCGCTCGAAGACTTTTAAAGCGCGAAGCCATCGACAAAGTGATGATGGCTGGCATTTTGGATAAGCTCGATACCCAAACCAAACGAGCCAACAGCATCATCGACAATGTCAGAAGCTATGCAAAGGGTAAAAAGGAAGAACGGCAACCCACCAATTTGCGCGAAGTCATTCGCCTGGCCGTTTCCTCTTGGAAGGGAACGGGACGTTTGCCCAATGTGGAAGTGGTGGACGACTCCGACATGGACATCTGGTTTGAAGCCAATGCCCTGGAATGGGAAATCGTGGTCTTAAATCTCATTAAAAACGCGGCCGAAGCCAGCTTTAAGGTCGCCTCGCCCGTCGTGGTTGTGGGTTTGGAAAAGACGGGGCCGTATAAGGCCAGATTGACCGTGACGGATAACGGTCCGGGTATGACGCAAGAAGAGTTTGAAAAGTTTGGTGCACCGCTCGAGTCGGGCAAAAGCGAAGGCATGGGCTTGGGTTTGAGTATCGTGCGCGGTATTGTCGAAGCCCACGGCTCTCGTATACACTTTGTACGAAACCGCACGTCTGGCATGAGCGCCGTGATTGATGTGGAATTGCGCCAAACCACGATTTCCACCGAAGAAATCATTGCGGCCAGACGTCAGTTGGATATCGAATCGCAAGTGCAAACGTCACCAGAAAAGGTGCATGCACGCGGTGAATAACTCAAAAATAGAACGAAACGAATACCGTAAAGACAAATGACTTTGGATGAAATCAAATCGCAATCTTTGGTGCGAATTGTCGATGATGATGCCGAGCTTGCCGAAGCCTTGCGTTTTTTCCTGGAAATCGAAGGTTGGAATGCTGTGGTCTATACCCGTGCCAAAGAGTTTTTTGCAGCCGACATGCCTTCGCGCCCGGGGTGCGTTCTCTTGGACGTGCGCATGCCCGAACTTACCGGTTTGGAATGTCAAAGGCTTTTGAAAGAGCATCAGGTATCGTTGCCCGTCATTTTTATGTCCGGGCACGGCGATATTGACATGGCCGTGCAAACGATTCTGGACGGTGCTTTGGACTTTATGCAAAAGCCCGTGGATGAAGAGCGCCTCATTCGCGTCATTACCAAGGGTTGCACGCAAAGCGT
>ERZ1035006.2011-NODE-2011-length-12210-cov-5.849774_pt1 | contig 12210 bp, 9 predicted proteins | sample MGYA00520694_ERZ1035006 | MGnify/ENA primary metagenome ERZ1035006 (study PRJEB33766, sample SAMN09781746) | gut metagenome | biome: gut microbiome | host: Homo sapiens | place: Madagascar | study: EMG produced TPA metagenomics assembly of the PRJNA485056 data...
GTGCAAGAAAACGCAAGGGAAACCTTGGTAAAAAGAGCGAACAGGACAACTCGTTCTGTTTGTAATGGAATGTCAACTCGGAACTTTTTTGAGCAGAAAAACAACCGTCCACTTCAAGTTGAGCTTGAAAACGGACGATCATTCTTGCAAAGTGATTTTCAAATTTGGGAGGCGTTTTGAAAGGCTTCATAGCGCTAGCAAGAGGTTATACAAAGACCATTTTTGCGTTGCCAAACACTTGTTGGGAAAGTCAAACCCTTGAACTGCATCCGGTGGATGCAGGCTGTGCGATTGCATCGCTGATTCGTTCAAACTCATCGCAGCCCTATATTATCGCTCACACTCCCGATCAGGATGTCAAATGCAGAAGCGGCCATCTGCATCTACGCAAACAGCCGCTTCATGATTCATTTTGTACTGGTCACTGCAGTACCTTATTCATCAGCTCTTGATAGCTGTCCACATGGTCGTATGTCACAAGACCATCTGACAATTTTGCGAAGAGCTTCTTAGCGCAGTCGATCTTGGACTTCTCGATTGGGCGCAAGTTCAGGCTTTCCATCGTGCCTTTGGTTTCTGCTACAAAATAGATGTGTTTCACCTTGCCCTCATGGAACACGATTGCCCAGTCCGGGGAGTAGTGTCCAACCGGGGTCGGAATATAGAAGCCTTTCGGCAGTTTTGCATAGATAAAGACTTCCTCTGCACCGTCCAGATTTTCCGCAAACTTCCGTTCCACGCTCTTTTCCGCTGTGCCATCGGTGAAAACGTAATCCTGAATCGCCTTTTGTGCCTTGTAAGCCTTATCCATCGTCAGAGCGTGTTTCTCTGCCGTAAAGATACTGCTGTCGTAGCTGCCCTCAATGGTATCATAGGTGATATGCTCCACGATCATGGTAGCTTTCTGCTCCTTGATCAGCCGGATCACCTTTGCGATAAATTCTTCCGGGTTGTTCTGGTACATCGCAAAGGTTGTCGGCTTGATGCCCTGCAAAATCCGTGCAACGGTATGCCGGGTCAGCGTTGTGCCCTCTGCAATTTTGCCGATCAGGTCATACGCAACCTGACCTGCGTAGTCATGTTCTAATTTTTTTGTCCTGCTCTTGGCATCGCTGAAGCTGCTGCCTTCTCGCACCATATCGGCACTCAGGACATCTTTCTGCCCGGCATAGGTAACGGTATATTGCAGGCGACTGACGTACAGTTCCCTGTCGATGTATTCGATTGCTTTCCGGATCAGTTCCTCAGAATCAAAATCCACCGTATAGGCATATTTGTGATTGATCGTATGCCAGAGCTTCTGAAACTCTGCCTTTTCAAACCGGTCGTTCAGCGGATTTTCCAGCACTTTCGGCTTGTTGCCATCCTCAAACATAGACTTGAGCATACTGTCATCATAAATTGCCTGCACAAGCGTATGCACGCCCTCTTCAATGGGCTTCAGCGTTTCCGGCACCGGTGCAAGTGTTCCGGCCTGCACATCGTCCCGGTAGTCCTGCGTGACGTTATCCTGCTCATCCACATAGTTATTGCGGACAAGATACTGATAAATTGCCCGTGCCTGACGGTCATCCACCTTGACAATTTTGCCATCCAACCTGATGGTCTTGCCGGTGAAATATGCAATGTCTGCCTTACGGGGGCGATCATACAGCACTGCTTCGGTCTGCTTTTGCAGTCCGTCTACAAATCCTGCATAGCTCTCGCTGGCAATAACGGTCAGGACGTTGATATCCTGCACCTTATCTCCCAGCACTTCCGCATCCATGCGGTTTCCGTCCTTATTCACGCACAGACGCAGACCACGGCCTACTTCCTGCCGCTTCTGCGTAGTGCTGTCGCTGTGCTTCAGGGTGCAGATTTGGAACACATTTGGGTTGTCCCAGCCTTCCCGCAGGGCAGAGTGGGAGAAGATGAACCGGGTCGGCTCTTCAAAGGACAGCAGACGTTCCTTATTTTTCAGGATCAGGTCATAGGCAGAAATGTCATCCGACATATCTGAGCCACGCTTGACCGAACTGTTGACGCTGTGACCTTTCTTGTCGATGCTGAAATAGCCCTTGTGGACATCATGCACATCGGTTGAATCCAGATAGGCTGTATAAGCAGGGTCGAACAGGGTGCGATGCTCATTCAGAACCGAAAGATACTCCTGTTCAAAAATCTTGCCGTACTCGCCCAGCAGCTCGTTTCCTTCTTCATCGTACTGGCGGTATTTTGCCACTTCGTCAATGAAAAACAGGGAAAGCGTTTTGATGCCCAGTTTGAAAAGTTCCTGCTCTTTTTCAAAGTGCGAAAGGATCGTTTCATGAATCTGTACCCGGCGCATATCGTTTTCGGAAACGTCGCCGGTAACATCACCTTTGCGGATGGTGTCTCCGTTCGTAAAAGTCACAACGCCCGTGATCGGGTCGATTTCCGACACTACGAAGCCCTTGTACTGCTCCATTTCCCCGGATTTATAATAGAGATTATCGCCCACATCCAGCATATGGAACTCTCGCTTCGTGCCGTTCTGGTGGCTGACCTCCATCTCCACTTTTGCCCGCGGCGGATTCTTCGGGGAGATGATGATGCTTTCCAGATACAGATACTTGTCCGTACCACGCAGATTTTTGACCTCAAAGCCTTTGACTTCGATTTTCTTGACCAGTCGCTTATTGTAAGCGTCCAGCGCATCCAGAACGTAAATCAGATTATGCTGCTTGGCGTGGGTAGCAGAGTAATTCAGTGTGAAAAGTGGATTGAACTTTTTCAGGGCTTTCTGAGTGGCAGAGTCCTCTTTGCCCATCTTCTGCGGTTCGTCCAGAATCAGGATCGGGCGGTTGGCGGCAATCACATCAATCGGGCGGCGGGAGCCGAACTCATCCCGCTTGGTGTAGATAATTCTCGCAGCGGCATCACCCTTGCGACCTTCCACGTTCTTGTCCTCATTCATGGAGGCGGCAAACGCCTGCGTGTTGATGATCATGACGTTAATCCCGGAATTGCTGGAAAAGGAATCCAACTGATTCAGGTTGCTGCTGTTGTAGATAAAGAACCGTGCCTTTTTGCCGTAGCACTCCATAAAGTGATCGGCGGTGATCTCAAAGGACTTCTTTACGCCTTCACGGATGGCGATACTCGGCACAACAACGATAAATTTGCTCCAACCATACCGCTTGTTCAGCTCGAACATGGTCTTGATGTAAACATAGGTCTTGCCTGTGCCGGTTTCCATCTCAATATCCAGAGAACACCTGCCCAGCTGTGCCACCAACTTGTCCGACTGATGTATGTTTGCTTCTGCCTGCAATGTGCGGATGTTCTGAAGCAACTCCTGATCGGTCAGTTGGAGTGCTTCGTTCTTAAAGCCGGAATCGTTGATTAAATCCTGCAATTCCACCTGTGTTGCATCGTCCCCGTTGGAAACAAGGCTCAGCTGCTGCGGCTGTGCGGACAGACTTCCCATATCCCGCAGGTACGACACGCCTGCATTGTAGGGCTGACCCTGAAAAACCCGTGCCACCGCATCCACAGCATCCGTCTGGTACTGCTGAATCTTAAAACTAAACTTCATCTTTGTGGTTTACCTCCTGCTCCAGCATCAGGAACCGGTCAAAATCGCTTTCATACAGGCGATCCTGAATGACACGATACTTTTCGTATTCGGTTTCCGCATGGAGTTTGGCCTGCTCTGCGCTGATTTTACCGGGACCTGTCAGCAGCTCGTTGCCGTTGAACTCCAGAAAACCATCCAGCCGCTTTGCCCAGTCCTCCATGCTCATGGGGATCTTGCGCTCCGCCTGCAGCTCGGCATAATCCAGATAGAGCGACACGATGCGCTCCAGATAATTCATTTCCTCTTTGCTCAGGTAGTTTTTGGCTACTGTCACGTCTGCTTTCAGGATTTTCCCATCCGGCGCATTTTCCCATGTGGTAAGCCCCATGTGCTCCTTGTTGGCATCGGCACGCTCCACGATCAGCTCCGCCGCCGTGTGACGGTGGACGGCATAGTGCATCTTATTCTGAACCGTCTGGAAGAACCGCCGGGTCGTCTTGGCGTCCTTGTCATAATCAAACGCAGTTGCGTACAAATCTGTGACTTTCTGGTAAAATTTACGCTCCGACAGACGAATTTCCCGAATCTGCTGCAACTGCCGCTCGAAATATTCATCCGTAAACATGTGGCCTTTTTTCAAGCGGCCAACATCCATTGTCCAGCCCTGAATCGTATGGTCTTTCACAATCTGGCCCGCCCATTTGCGGAACTGCACGGCGCGCTGATTATTTACCTTAAAGCCAACTGCAATAATCATTTGAAGATTGTAATGATCCTGCTTGCGGCTGATCTGCCGGTCACCCTCGGTTTGAACTGTCAAGTATTTCTTGACAGTTGCCTCCGGCGTAAGTTCCCCATCTGCATAAATGCGCTTGATGTGCTGTGAGATCGTCTGTTTGGACACATCATATAAGGTTGCCATCATTTTTTGCGTCAACCAGATGTTTTCATCCTCATAGCGCATTTCATAGCTGGCATCACTGTCTCCGGTAGAAGCCACGAAGGTCAAATATTCTGCCGCTGAACTGCGAATCGCAAGTTCTTTTTTCTTCTTCTCGTCCATATCACTGTGCTTTCCTTTTAATATTATGCGCTCGTTTATCCGTTCTCATTTAATGAATTTTCACGCAACACGCTTGTCACCAATCGCAAGACTGCGATGCATCTATGAAACAAGTAATCATAATGCTCTTTACAACAGATGTCTTTCTTATTAGTTTCATGGTGTCGAATTCTGAAGCCATTTCCGAGTTTTGTAAGCGAAGTAAATTCTTCTTCCACCATTTCTCTATACTCAGCATTATTTTTGCTCACGATATCAATCAGCTTTGTAATTGAGCCTTTTTTATCATATTGCTTATAAAATGTCTTAATGCGTTCAAATGCATCCCAAATTTTTTCCGTTGCCGTGTCTATCCTCGCTTCTTTATAGTACTGAAACGCCTGTTCAACGAGTTTATTAAACTCATGATCATCTATTTGAAAATCCACCAAATCGTATGATAGCGAAGCTTGTTCTGACAGAGCGACTTCTAGTAAATCAACAACTATTTGCGCATTTCTTCGTATAGTACCATTAAAGTGTTGCACTTCTTCTACACAATCGTGTATCGCCGGCACATCCTTACCAAACAATTTTTCCGCACGACTTATATCGTCAAATAACTTGGTCTCAGTGTAATCGTTTTCCAAATCATATTGTAACTCTGCAATAGTTTTCATCACATACCGCTTATTCATTACAACCCCTTCTTAAAAGCCTAACTCTATTACATTTTTGATCCAAGTTTCAATTAGGATATACCTTCTTCGTATGTATCCCACAAAAAAGTAACAAAGGTAATGCTACATCCAACTGCCAACTTTGCATGACGTGTTTCTAATCCCGCAAACGAAGCACTTTTTCCATGACCACTACCATATGGATTACGTATTTCTGCAAGCTTTGTGGAAATCCCTCTTAAATTCCCAAGAACAGCCTTAATGTTTTCTGATACAGGATCGTTTTCCGAAATTGATTCAGGTGTAAGATTCAGAAGGTTCAGAGTTTCACCTGTCAGCTTGCCCATATTCCAGTTCTTATCCCATGCTACGCCTTTATTATCCAGAATCGTTTTACAACAACTTTCAATTAGTTCTTTGGCTTTGCCGATTGCATCTGTCGGATTTTCACTTTGCATTTTTAACATTAACTCAATCTGCTTAGAAAGATATTGGCTTGAGAACTTCTCCTGTAATTCCGTTGCATTTACAGCCAGTGGGGTTGTGTTGTTCAAAACGCGATTCATATATGCACGACATTTCTTGTATAAACGGGCATATTCTGCATTATACTGGCAATAGCTATACTCATCATCGGTTAAGTTCTCAGTATACTCTTGTTCGTAGTTTTCTTCATAATAGCTCAGCAAATCATTCAATAATTTTTCAATGTCACTTGTCGAAGCACTATTCACATATGCAGCCAGAGATTTTCCCTTTGACATATGATATTCGTTACATAATGCAATACCAATACTTTCCATCGTGAATACATCAAAGTCATTCGTAGTGAAATCGAGAACATAGCCACCACGATTGAATAGTTTTAAGAATGTTCCTATCTCAATATTTGTTAGTTTATCCATATCACAGTACCTTCCTTACCGTTTCCGGGCTATACGTTTCAAAAATCTGGTCAAAGTTTGTCGCAACGCTGTCGTTTGCCATGGAGCTGTCACGGAACACAGCATAGTAGGGCTTCATCTGGGCAATAGCTTTGACGGTCTCCTCCGTCACATCATGGTCAAAGCAGGCCAGTAAGAAGCCCTCTGCCACGTTGAACACCTTTTTGCCTGCGATCTCCTTCACTTCAATGGAACTGGACAGCAGCACACCCAGATCCAGCATCACCTGGAACAGCAAATCTTCCGGGGTGCGGTCAGGTTTTACGTTATCCACCAGCGAGAACATATCCTGCTGGCTGATTTCTTCCGGCGTGTAGTAGACGTTTTCCATATTGCTGCTGTCCAACCGCAAACACCGGAACCCCACATCAACGGGGGTGCCCGATTCAGGCTGCGTCTCGGACATCTCCAACTGTCCCCCCCCCTGTGGACAGTATTTGTTTGCCCGCACGGCGGATACGCTCCTTGCCGATTTCGCAGATGTTCTTGTAGCCTGCTTTGTATGCTTCGCTCTTTTCGTCCGTCTTTTCTGGCAGCTGCACCATGATAAACTTTCGGTGTCCGCCATCTTCAGCATTCAGCTGCATCACAGCATGGGCGGTTGTAGAGGAACCAGAGAAGAAGTCGAGTACGATACCATCTTTTTTCGTTGCCAGATATAAAATTCGTTTTATCAGTCTTACAGGTTTTGGATTTGTAAAAATATCTCCAGTTCCTAATAATTCTTTGACATCTTTTGCGCCTTCTTGATTATGTCCAACCTCAGAATTTGTCCACCATGTCCAAGCATTTCCGCCTTCCGATTCGGATAGAAATTTCTTTTGCCTAGGCCTGGAGTTTCCATCTTCGCCAAACCATATTCTGTTATCAGCTACCAATGACAAAAAGGTGCTTTCCGATAATGCCCAACAACGACCGGCTGGAGGCTTCATTTTTAATCCTCCTGGAGTTGTGATTTCATAATACTGACTTGATGTTGCATGACCCGTTTGACCAGTTATATCAACTGATGCCCATTCTCCTCTTGAATCATTATCTGGGTTTTTGTATTGACTTGCTCTATCTGCTGATAGTGGCTCTTTATTGAGTGAATAACGTAGTTTTTCCCAATTTTTTGCATATACCAGAATATAATCATGTGCTGCGCCCAAATTGAAACGAGCATCTGGTGATGTTCTCTTTTGCCAAACAATTTCTGCATAAAAATTGCAGCTTCCAAATACTTCGTCCGATACTTTGCGGATGTTATCTATTTCGTTATCATCAATGCTAATAAAAATAGCACCATCGTCTGTAAGCAAATCTTTTGCCAATCTTAGGCGCGGATAAATCATATTGAGCCAATCCGTATGGAAGCGGCCATTGCTCTCCGTATTTGTCACCATGCGGTTGCCTTCTTCATCATACTGACCGCTATTATCCATATATTCCGCCGCACTCTGGGCAAAATTGTCCTCATAGACAAAATCATTGCCGGTGTTGTATGGCGGGTCAATGTAGATCATCTTGACCTTGCCCAGATATGTTTCCTGCAAGAGCTTCAGCACTTCCAGATTGTCGCCCTCGATGTAGAGGTTCTCACTATCAAAGCCGCCGGGTGTGCCATCTTTGCCAACGCTGTCTGCCACAACCGGGCGCAGGGTTGCCGTAATGGGCGCATTGGCCGCCAGCATTGCCTTTTTCTTGTCCGGCCATGTGAACTGATAGCGCTCTTCCCGACCCTCCACGATGGAATCGGAAAGCTCCTGCCGCAGAACGTCAAAATCAATGGCGTGTTCCACCTTGCCGTCACGTTTTACCTCGGTAATGGCGTTGGGGAATAGCTTGCCAATTAAATCTATGTTGCGCTGTACGCCGTCAAGGCTGTGCATTTTAAGGTTGTTCATTTGAAACTCTCCCTCATTCATATTTTGAATATTTTGATAGCAGACTGACCAATCTTAGCAAAAGCGTTTTTGTCTCTGCATTAAATTCGCAATTTCCAACGAAACAACGGTAATCATAACTTGTGTAATCTTTTACAAATATTGCTTTATATACAGCAACTGCTTTTTCTTTTATTGTTACGATTTCTTTTCCTTGCTGCTCTGATTCCGGTGCAGTATTATATATTTCGTTTCTTGAAAGTAGTTCTCCAAAATGACCTTTATAGCTGGAATCCATACATTCAAGTAGTTCTATCAGTTTCTCTGGATTATGTCCTGAAATTAGTTGATTATATGAAGTCACATCGCTTATCTCTAAAGCAATCAGAAGTGGAACCATATATAGTGTACAAAATTGTGTAGCTAACCCTTCCGGATCACTAAAGCTAAATCTTCCGTCACTGTGCGTTAACTCATATTCTGCAATTCTTATGACTTTTAGATATCTTGAAATTTCACGAAGAGAAAAATGGAACAGCTCGATAATTTTTTTACACACAACATCTACCGTATAGTAGTCGCTTTGGAAATTGATGCTTTGATAGTATCGGTACATATTGGCTGGTGGAAGCGAAATTCTCAAATCAAAAAAGCGATCAAGATATCTGCACGAATCGAACGCGTTTCCGTAGTAATTTGAAATTGCATGTTGAAGTTCTTGTAAATTCACAGCAAATACAAATGTGATTCGTTCATTATCAAAATAATGCTTGATTTTTTCTAAAAGTTGCACGGCATAGTTAGGCTTGCAACGATCAAGCTCATCAATAATGACAACCAAACGGTCTGCTCTTTCTTCAAGTAAGTGGTCTAAAAATTCCACAATTGTACTGTGAATACTCTTGCTTTTCCGTAAATCATCAAGAGCACTATCAGATTTCATTGATTCCAGCACTGCTGTTGTACTTTTTCCAGTAATACAATCTGCCAGAGCCGCTACCTTTTCAAAAATTTTATTGTCTTTCGGAAAAGGCGTTTCCTCATCTACCTGTTGAAGAATGGAGTATACCAGAGATAAGATAGGGTCTCCATCATTATCATTTTCCCACGCATCGTAGTAAACACAAAGCTGCGCTTGAAATTCTGGTTCTTTGCCGCTGTGATAGTTTTTCCAGACAGTTTTGACCTCATCTCTGTATTCACTCTTTGATTCTATTGGCGAACAGGATTCTAAAACCATTTTTACCTGCTTGACAAAAAAGGTCTTACCGCTTCCCCATGCACCATCAAGAGCAATCGAGCAGGAATCCTCCAAAGAGTTCAGTATATCCACAAACGCATGGATATCCGTATTTCTTCCAATCTGGTCGTTCTTGTATGTAGAAAGTAGGTTTTCTTCTGTTGGTTTCAGTTCAAATGATTTCATAACGTCTCCGTCTTCTTTTGTAGAGATTTCATCTGCTGTACCAGTTCAAATTTTTTCTTTGGTTGCTTTTCCTTACGGATTTTGGCTTCCAGTGCTGCGATCTGCTTTTCCAGTTGCTCTCGTTGCTTCTGCTGCTCCACACTGTCTTTCAGGGATGCGCTTTCTCCTGTGCCAAGCACATCACCTGCGATCTGACGGACAAAGTTCTCGTACACGGCATCCAATGTAAGCCCTTCCAGATGCACCGGCAGGTCGTCTTCGTCCAGCCAGTCCGTAGAATAATAGCGTTCTACCTTAAAGGCCGTCTTGCCCGCCGCAGCCTCCTTGTAGCCGATGACAGCACGATACCTGCCCTCGTATTCCAGCAAAAAGAGGATGTGATACGGAATTTCCCGGTCGATCTGGCGCAGCACACTCTCGTCCAGCTCCGGGGCAGACAGCCGTACCTCGAACACCTCGATCTCCATCACCTGCTCGCCAGCAGCCAGATTCAGGGTAGTGGTCGCAATCTTATTGCGCCAGTAGATGATCCTGATCTGCTCGACAAAGGCTTTCTTCATAGCCGGAGTAACGGCGATGTTCTCATAGAACTTCTGCTTCGGGATACGTTTATTGAACTCGGTAGATTTTGGAAAATTCAGCAAAATATTTTCCTCCATGACCTAAAGTTAAATCTTTCCGTATTCTTCTCTCCGTTGATACATTTCCTGCAATTCTTTCAACGAGTGATCCTCAAATAACAGTGCATTACGTTCTTTTTCTAGTGCAGTTATGTATATATAAAATTCTTTATTTAACGCTTCTTCGATTTGCAACTGCTTATTCGTCAATCGTTTAATTTCACCATTTTCATCATTTTTCAGATGACTTTCTTCTTGCTCTATCGTAAATGAAAGTATCAATCCAATTGCCGACGTACTAAGTTTCCCAGCATATTCCACCAAACTATCTACCTGTGTATTTTTACGTTTATCCATAAACAGCTGTTGTATCAATATTTGATACGATATTCTAATTTGACTGGCTCTTCGCGTTGAAGAACTTAGATTATCTGCTTTATTTTTTGAGGCGTCCCTGTATTCTGCAACTATATTGCTACATGAACATACCTCAAAAAATTCTTGAAACAATTTTCTTAAAAGGTTTATCCGTTCGTTCTCATGTTCAATTAACTGCGATATGATTTGTAATTCATTTGTGCGATTGCTTATTTTTTCCAACCGCTCTTGCGATTTATCGTTTTCCTCCTTAAATCTTTGATTTTGCCATAGCGCAAGCAGTCCAAGAATAATTGTAGATGCATACGTCAAAATGTCTCCTGCGCTCCATTTTGCTCGAAAGAATTCTACTGTGGGTTCAATACTAAACAACCAATGTATGACAAATGCAAATACTATACTTCCTATCGCCCAAATCACAATCCATCCATATTTTCCATTTCGATTTTTCATAGTTATCCCTATTTCACAACAAAAAAGCAAATCAACTCAAAATCATCCAGCCCAGACACCTGACTAAGCAATGCTGTTGTTCCACCGCGCTTAAAAAGACTGTCGATATCTCTTTCTTCTTTAACATCAATGATTGAATCAATGGCTTCACTCAGCAATTCGGACATTTCTGCCATGTCCTTTCCATCGTCTGTTTCCCGATTGAAGCGTTCGTATACCTCTTTGATCGGCTCAGTCTTTCCACGGCACAGCAGCCGGATATCGTCCAACATCTTTTTGGGGTTCAGGTAGTCGCAGATGATCTGCCCATCCATGCCGATGTAAACCATGTAGAACGGATGGATGCGGTTCCGATTGTCCACATTGACGCTGTTATTGATGTTTTTCAGCACGAAGATCACGCCCTCCGGCAGTTCATCCGTAGCTGGAACCACCGCATGAAGTCCACGGGGCTTCTTGTCCAGATCACCGTTGTGTTTGATGTAATCCAGCAGGTCGAGCCGGAACTCGTTCAGTCCCAGATCCATAATGGAGATGCCGTCCGACATATCTTCGATGTCAACGACCTCTTCCTGCAAGCGTTTCAGCTGTGCCTTGCGGTACTCCAAATCGCCCTTTTCTTCGGGGTTGATAAGGTCATCATCTCCGGTAGAGGTCATAACGGTGATTTTCATGCGGGTCTCCACACGGGATTTCAGGTTGATGTAATCGTCCAGCGTCAGATCAGGCCAGAAGTTCACAAGCTGGATGTACTGGTTTCTGCTGCCGATACGGTCGATTCGTCCAAAACGCTGGATGATACGCACCGGGTTCCAGTGAATGTCATAGTTGATCAGATAATCGCAGTCCTGCAAGTTCTGGCCTTCGGAAATGCAGTCTGTCGCAATCAGCACATCAATTTCCGTGGTACTACCGGGCATCAGAACATCCCGGTCTTTGGAGAGCGGAGAAAAACAGGTCAGTACATTGTTGAGTGTTGCCTTGAAGCCCTTGATCGTGGTTCGCCCATCAATCGATCCGGTAATGACAGCGGTATCTAGCCCATACTTCTGCTTTACGAATGTACTCACATTGTCAAAGAGGTACTCTGCAGTATCCGAAAATGCAGAAAAAATCAGCACTTTCTTGTTGCCGGCATTGATCGGATGCTCAATTTTTTCGGACAGCAGCTGGAACAGTTCTTGTAGCTTGGTGTCGTGCTGCGGTGTGATATCTGCCACCATAAAGGTCAACAGCTCCAGAATTTCTGCATCTTTCCGAA
>ERZ1035006.2013-NODE-2013-length-12199-cov-14.320817_pt1 | contig 12199 bp, 8 predicted proteins | sample MGYA00520694_ERZ1035006 | MGnify/ENA primary metagenome ERZ1035006 (study PRJEB33766, sample SAMN09781746) | gut metagenome | biome: gut microbiome | host: Homo sapiens | place: Madagascar | study: EMG produced TPA metagenomics assembly of the PRJNA485056 data...
TTGATTTAGAAATTAAATTTTGAGATTACAATATACATAGGCTAACAAGGGCTTTCATAAGAGAAAGTTCTTGCTAGCCCTTTGAGCGTTTGATTTTTTTACAAACTCAATTTTATGGTAAGTGAAAGCCGTATTGTGCGCCTAGATAAAGTTTCGTACCTTTGCACCGTGATTTTAAATTATTCAAATTATGGTACAAAGCAAGAAACAATTAAACAGCAAGCCAAAGTTCGCCGAGGTTGTAATCGGCGACAATGAGGCTAAGGAGATGCGTGAGTCTGCAAATGCTCGCAACCGTCGCAATCCTTATTTATGATAATTGCAGATTCTTATCTTTTTTCTTGGTGGTTTCAATAAAAAAGTGTAATTTTGACGGCATCAAATGATTAAATGCAAAAGTATGGAAGAGAATAGATATTGGAGTAAGTATCGTACTAAGACGGACGAGGAACTTGCTGCAGAATTGTCGCAGTTCCCTTCTTTGGATGAAATGGAGCATCCTGATTTGTCGAAAGTTGATTATCGACAGTATAAGCACAAGAAGTCTCCAAGAACCATTAAAGCTGTATCAAAATGGCTGTAACTCTATCATAATAGCGCTGTTTGCTGATAACATATTAAAAAAGAAATGATTATGGAAGGAATGTATATTGTTTTAGGTGGTGTAGGCATCATTGCATGTTGCCTATACCTGTGGTCTGCTTTTACAAAAAGTGGAAAGAAATGGATTGAGAGTCTGTAAGGCTTTTCACCGTTGCTCAGAAATGCTACGTTCTAAGGTTGGCGAGCCAAAGCGGTCTTCGCCATGCTTGTACGGGATAAGGGTAGGTCACGCAGATTCTGTTCAATAACTTACATCAGATTATGATGAGATTGTAGGTTTATTGATTTTGGGGTAATGTTTCAAGTTGAACTATAAATAAAGAGTATGTTTGAAAACTTGGATAAGATTAAGAGCATTATTACGGATATTTTTACTCAAATATCTTTGAATAAATTGTCTAACTGCCATGACTTAAATGTCTTGGCAGAAAATGTGTTTATGTATGTGCTGAATGACTGCTTTGATTATCATTTGCAGAATGCTAATATATTGAATAATGTACCTAACCAAGTCGGTTTCGATTTGATTGATACTAAAAATAAAATTATCATTCAGGTTACTTCTTCTGATACAATTGAAAAATATTCCGAAACCATTAAAAAGGTAAAAAACGTGCATGGTCTCGAAGGATTCAATCTGAAATTCTTTATATTAAAAGTATCTGCTAATAAGCATCCTGGAAGTCGCAAAATATACAATCTCTCAAGTCCTATAATCTTTGATAAAGACCATGATATACTGGATGGAAATTGGCTATTTGTTCAATTCGCTTCACATCTGGATAGAATCCTGCTTATTGAGAAACATCTGGAATTACTATTTAATGGTAATCTTTCCTATGAAATGATCTGTAGTCTCCTGAATTTTTCAGAAACCATTTGCGATTATCCTTTACCTGAGCATTATTTGCCTCGTAAGTTTGCTCTGAAATCAGATCGTTCAGAGGCCTTTGATGTATTGTTCTCTCCAGAATCTAAAGAATATTCTTTGTATAAGATTCTTGAAGAAGTTGTCGAGAATAATGAATTGCGTAAGTTTGTTATCTTTAGTACTGCTCAGAATGGTAAAACAACAGAGCTTCATAGGCTGTATAATATATTATCTAAAGATGTCGATATGGGTGTGCAGTTTAAAGAGGCATCATCCTATACCCAATCCCATCATGGTAGATTCTTTAATATTTTGCCATGTAGATTAGAAGAAAACCAATACATTCTTCTAGATGGTATGGACGAACTTAATGATAAAGATAGGAATTCTTTGATAGATGAACTAAGGGATTTCTTAAAAAAGTACTCAAAAATAAAGGTTGTAGTTACATGCCGTTCAAACTATAACAATGGTAAAATGTTGAGTGATTTTACTCTACTTGAAATGTTGCCTTTATCTTATGATGAAATAGTATCTTACATAAAGGGTAGTCTTGGTGAACATACGACAAGTTTTATTAAATATATCGAACAGCACAAAAATATTTCAGAACTTCTTGATGTGCCATTCTATCTGTCTTCTGTTGTTGATTATTTTGACGAAAAACATCAGATTCCTCAAACACAAGAGAAAATACTTGATTATGTATTTGCCAAAAGTTTGAAAGTGAAAGAAAAAGAGGGAGATACCATTAATGACTTAGCATATGGGGCAGAAGGCTTGTTTACTGTGATTGCGCTTACCATGCAATTTTCAGAAAAACAAGTGTTGTCTGGGCAAGAATTATATGAATATTTAAAGTTGCCAAAAGAAAAAATATCTGATCTAACTTTATATACGATATTTAAAAAAGATTCCTTTAAGGACGTTTATTCTTTCATTCATAATGGCTTTAAAGAGCATTTTGTTGCAAAATTCTTAAAAAATCTTTCCTGCCAAGAAATATTAAAGATTGTATGCTATGCAAATGGTGATATTCCAATCATTAAGAAGAATTGGTATAATGTGCTGGTTCTTGCAGTCTCATATATGGATGAACCTGACAAGAAAAATCAGATGATAGAATGGTTGTTAAAAAATGATGTGAAGGTTTTACAGAATATTGATTCAACCAGTATTAGTATGATGGTTAAGCAGAGTGTTTTGAAGGGAATTCTAGGAGAATATAGAATAGAGCAAATATATCCTGATGATTTTTACAAAATAGCCAAGTTTATAGCATGCTTGTGCAATACAAAAAATAATGCTGAATTCCTGTTAGAAGAGTATAGAAATGTTCATAAGGTAAATCCATATTTGGCTTTGTTGGCAACTTGTGTTTCTATGATGGACTTCTCCAGTCCTTCTGTTGGCATATTGCTGTCTGACTTCAAGAATGTTGTTTTCGATAAGATAAATGAACTGGGGAATAATGATGATCAGGAGACCTATTCTTTGTATGTACCTTTCTATAGTAGTTATTTGAATACTGAAGAAGACATTGATAGACTTATCATACTTGATATAAAGTCGAAAGATCATCATATCATACAAACAGCATTTCAGCTGATTGCTAATTTGAATCAAGCTGATAAATATGTGGAGTATATTATTGCGCAAGAAAGATATTTGCAGAACTATAGTCTAAAGAGTACAACTCATATCGTTCATCGCCATGATTTCTACAAATGTTTGGGGAAAGTTTATGGTAAAAATGAGTTAAAGAGATTATGGGAGTTCTTGCCGGTACTCTTTGATGAGGAAAAGGCGGATCATAATCAGGATCATTTGTTAGAACCTATTCAAAAAATGCTATACAATAGTAAAGTGTATGCGGATGATGAGGTCTTCTGTCAAGTAGTTATAGATTCATGGATCCAAATTGCTAAGGATCATGATTATATTTCTTTGCGAGATACTATTGTTGAAATTTATAAAGCGTTCCGTAATTTTTGTATAGAAAATGTATTGAAGCCTGACTTCATTAGTCTCATAAATGAAATTAGAGGTGTTGAAGATACTCAACAAGAAATAAGGCTTTTGCAAATTCTAAAAATAAAACTGTCTTTGTTGGGTGCAGAAACAGATTTGAAGGAATGTATAGATGTGCTGCAACCTGATTCGATAAATGATTTTGGTATTACAACATGGCTTACTAATAATTATGATGATGCGTGGAATCTTCTGCATTATGACTTGGTTCATAAGAAATTTCCCAAAAGAAGGTTTTACCATCCTAATGAGATGAAGTTGCGTGAAGAAAAAAGCATGGCGTTGCTTCTTGATTATGCCCAATTTAAAGAAACGGTGCTATATATTGTAAATCAGTATGCACCAAAAGCTAGAAAGGACCTGTATGCAAAAGTAAAGGAATGCGAAGAAAACAAGTGGGATAGTTATGTCGGTTCTTTCATGAGCTTATCCTATAATTATGAAACGCAGGAATATGGCCTGCAGGAAATCAGAAATAACATAGAAAATCAATGTCTCTATGAACTGTTTGTTTTGGATCAATTGGCAAATCACGGGATAAAACTGTTAACAGGAAAGCAAAAGAACTGTTTGAAGGTAATGCTTGAACATGTGTTGCCGAAGATAAAAAATAACCGTACAGGACAGAGATATCTGAGTTTGGCATTAGATTATGAAATCACTTTAGATAAGGATGTTCAAGAAATATGTTTGAAATATGCTTCTGTAAGAGATAACAGATGGGAACATGCTTATAGTCATAGACCTTTTATTGATTATGCTGTTCAGGAACTAGGTAAGGAACGAGCTGATCAAAGAATTATTTCTTTGATAAAGAATCCGAAAGGCTTGGATATTTGTGACTTTCTCGAATTGTCAAAATACGCAATAAATGTGCACTTGTCGGAAGTGTATTCTTATATATTAGAATTCATTAAGCATGATGATGATGGTTATTCTGGGAATACCATAGATTTGTATCTTAAAAGTGAGCTTGATGGGAAAGAACAAATTATGGCTATCTTCCAAGATATTCCTGATAAGCATAAAGCGTATGTCCTAAAAATGTTGATGTTCCATTTAAAGGATGATATGCAATGGGTGAAAGATACTCTAGATCAATTTAAGGATACACTATTGAAATATGACAAAAAGACATATTTGGAGTGTCAGGCATCATTAGGTAATCAGGAGGCTTTGGAAGAGATTCTTAAGTGTATGACAGAAAACAAATATTATTTCGGAAATGTGTTTACTGCAATTAGATTCTGTAATTATACAATAGATTCATTACCCGTTTTCGATAAACTTTTAGATCTTTCTTTTACGATGAATTCATCGTTCTGGACAAGTAGTATCATTGACGGGATAAAAGGGATGGTTGGAACCTCTTCTGATAATCTTGAAAAGGTGATAAAGGTTCTAGGTTCAAAAATCACGGATGAACGTACGTGGTTAAATAAAACCATTGATAGCATAAAATATAGTTATTATGAAGCGGTTGACTCTCATATGACAATTGAAATGGCGGCTAAAAAGGTATGTGAAATGAAAAAGTGGCGATAGTGTTGTATCGGTACCATGTTATCGCTGCAATCGGTATAGCCCAGAGAGTGATTGCATAGGTAAACTGAAGATTTATGCTAAATACTTTGGTAAGTATTCGATTTATGCCGTATTGTGTGCCTAGATAAAGTTTCGTACCTTTGCACCGTGATTTTAAACGTATATCACCATTACAGCGTAAGGTTTAAACACATTAAGTAGTTACCTTTGCATCCGAATTCTAAAAAATCAGAATTATGGAAACAAAGGAATACTTCGAAAAGGTAATGCAGGACTTTAACCAGAACCGTAGAGGTCGAAACCTGCGTAAGTATTAGGTGTCATATTCTTCTTTCGATAGAATATCATGCTGAAGAAGTGTAAGTGTTCGGGGGAAAGAAACCTCAGGGAAGAAGAGGAAAACCGCTCTACAGTGCTGTATTTGCCCCACCTGTCCCTCCCCTGCGGGAGGGTCCTTAACCCACTTCCAAGCCCTCGCCCTTTCCAAAAGAGCAAGGGATGTAGTTGGCTCTGCTATAGCGCCGCCAAGGTTTTGGTCAGCCAGCAGAGCCTGTGCCCACAAGGGGCAGGCTGGGAGGGCTTACGCAATAGGATTGCGATTATTAGACGCTTAGCGGAAGACTCGCTTGCTATACCTTTCTTTCATTCAAATGACGATAGCGCTTGAGTATTTCAATGTTGGAAGAACAGGGAAATAAAGGATGATATCTTACTTTTAAGTTATTTTATCTCAACGAATTTTGTGAATAGAAAAGAAAATTGTATTTTTGCATTGTGATATTATAAATGATCATAATTATGAAGTACGAACAAATTATAGAGGATTTTGATGCCCATATCAATAAGAGTGGGCGTTATACTTATGGTGATTTTTACATAGGCATAACTAATAACGTGGAAAGGCGATTGTTTGAGGAACATCGTGTTCCACGTGAAGGACATTGGTGGGTTTATTCCCCTGCTGATACGGAGTGTATTGCTCGCCAGGTGGAAAAGCATTACTTAGATTGTGGTATGCATGGCTCCTTTGGTGGTGGCAAGGGGGATGGCTCTGCGAATATTGTATATTGTTATGTTATATCTCCAAATACTGTAGAATAATGAGTGGTAAAACAATTGCATCTAGTTTTGGAGAACAGCCAGTAGTTTTGTCCCCCAAAAAGCAAACTCCTGATACTTGTGAGCGAATAGTCGCCTTTCTTGATATTATGGGGTTTAAGGATATGGTGGCTCGCCATTTTGAAACCATAAAGGATAAATTGGAAAAACTTTCTTCTTTTATAGGTGAGACGATGGATGAAAATTATCAATATATGATTTTTTCTGATAGCATCATCCTTTACGCCAAAAGCGATGGAATAGAGGTGTTCAAGTCTTTGCTGACAAAAGTGAGTAAAATTATAGAAAAGTCAATATCCTTAGGTCTGCCTATCAAAGGAGCGATAGCGAAAGGAGAATGTACTGTTAGTTTAAGCTATAAGCCATTTTTCTTTGGACAACCCATTATCGATGCATATACTTTGGAGGAAAATGTGGTGCTCTATGGTGTTGTATTGCATAATACGGTTGAAGATATGGCTTTAGAACTCAGTCGTGTAAATAGTGATTTCGTGTTTGATTTCAATGTCCCGTTGAAGGGTGGTAATTCAAATCATTTTGTCTTAAACTGGTTTGGGCAGGACTTGGAGCAAAATCGTTCAAACTTGATGTCTATCAGAACTACTGTTTCTGATTCTCCTAGAAGGTACATAGACAATACATTGAAATGTATTGATGTTGTAACAAAGTAATTGGCATCTGCTTTCGCGGCTCATCGCCAGCTTGCCATCGTCCGCTCTTGTGTGGAGTTATACAGCAGTTCATACCTATGGCAAGAACTGCTATGCTTCTTGGTCAGCTAGCGAAGCTTGTGCCTATTTCGAAAAACCTACCCGTCCTTCCTTATCATTAAGGAAGGCTCCACCTCTCATCTCGGTCTTCTCCCCCTCAGGTAAGAAGAGGAAAACCGCCCTACTCGGCGCTCGAAACCGCTACGCTCTAAGGTTGGCGGGCCAAAGCGGTCTGCGCCAAGTTGTGCGGGATGGGACCGCCTGGAGTAGGTGGGATTTTCTGCCGCTAGACGTTTTTGTGGATTTGCATTCTGCAGTATGATAAGGCAATGTAGACCAAGATGTTGCTTGGTCTACATTTTTATCTAGATTTTTGGAGAGACATATTTTCTGTTACTTGCAGAGTATTGATGTTTTCCATTCACATATATTACTTCAGGTATGTATTCACCCTTCTCCTTCATGTCATTTTGAACATTTGTTATCTTTTCCTGGATACTTTCCAAAGAATCATCCTCCATAATAATCAAAAAGATTCCATCCTTCGCTTTTTCTGCCTTCATATATGCAGGCAATTGTGTTCTGTATCCATGAATCAAATTGTCATTATTAGAGCGTTTAATTTCTATAACAGTATTAGCTTTGGAACCGCGAGTTAAATGGAAATCAATTTCACCAACTCCAGGATTGTCTTCTCTTGTTATTGACACATCAAGCTTAGCTGCTTGTTTGTAAGTGTCCGCTATTGTGTATAATAGAAGTTGCCAATCTGTTTCGTCAGGAGATCTTTTGTTACGATAGAATAACTCAGACAGTCGATTGTATTCTACTAATTTTTTGAATTGCAAGCATATGTCCTTTGTTAATTCAAAGATTTCTTCTTGTGGACTAACATTAGAAGTCTTCTGTAATGTTAATGGATATTTTTTTAGCAAACTCTCTACATAATCAGACAAAACAACATCCTGATACTCAGATTTTATATCTGTCGAGAAATTATAAGGTAGGCTTTTGAACTCTCTAACACACTGAATTGCGGATTCATAACATTCTCGGTTTTCTAGCAATAATTCCTTCCAGTCATTTTTTTTGTACTCCTTATATTCTGACCATGTTAAACCTATTACATTAGCAACCTTCTTTTTCAACTGATTATTATAGCTGCATACTCTATCTATGTCTTCATAGTCTCGAGCTTTTGGCAAATCTGTTAATAACTGTGTAGGAATAAAATGTATGGGTTCGCCATTATAGAAAGGCACATCGTATTCTTTGTGATAATTAAAGTTATACTTTTGTGTATGAATACCCAACTCCTTTGCGATTCGTTGTGTATATGCAAGAAAGTCCTCTTGCAAAATACACAAAGTCATATCACTTATTCTATCTGCTCCTATACGATCTTCTATCAATTGCATTAATGCAAAAATCTCGGGATCTTCAAGTCCTGCTTGAATAATATCATATGTACTCCTTGCTAATTGCTTAGAAAGTGTTCCACTGATGCCTGTTCCGTGAGATCTTTCCTTTGAGAATCCAAGACCTGTATTAGGGATTTCTTTCATAGTAAACATCTGTATAATCTTTTTGTAAAATCGATCTTGCTCGTTTGGTTGATTTGTATGTTTTACCAGATGAATAAATGAACGGAAATAATCCAAAAAATTATTGTACGAATCCATAAATTCAGGAATAGTACAATCCCTTAAGAGCAAAGGGTCAATATGTAATAAGGAGTCTTTGTCTAAAAAACCATTGTAAACTCCCTTGTTGACGAAATCTTTATGTAATAAATTGAAATATTGGCTATAATGTATTGCCATATAAATATGTATTTGAAAATAATAACTAGGCTTCCATTATACTAAATGTTAGCCAAAATCTAGTTAATTATAGTGAAAAGCCAAATTATCTCGGATATTTTTTGTAATTTTGCAGCCGATTTAAAATGACTATCACTTTTGTTGGTTACCCTATCTGGGTCTCACAAAATCTTTCCTTGAAAGACTAAGGAGAATGTTTTATTAATTCTCTTTATTTCATATTCATTTTAAATTTAACGGCAGCGGCTAGTGCCGCCACCAAATTATTACTCCACAGTCTTCTTCATCACCATCCTGCCAAGATATCGATAGAGGGAGACTGCGCCGTCACCATTTTGATAACTGAATGCAAAGATATAGTTTTTTTTCGAATCTTGCAAATTTTAGGCGATAAAAATGAGATTCTTTCACAAATAAATTGCCGGTATCGTATTTTTTCGATATTTTTGTCGGTTTATACGAGATTTTTATGTAACTTTGCAGCCATAAATAAGTTTAACTTAGGTGATTTCACTATTATAAGTATATGATTTCACCTATTATTAATATATAGTAATATGCTACAGCAACTTAAAATTAGGAATTTTTTGTCCTTCAAGGATGAAATGACCTTTAATATGCAACCCAATAAAGGGACGAAGCTTAAGGATCATAAAGCGAAGCCATTTAAGGGTGCTACTGTTTTGAAGTCTGCAGCAATCTTTGGTGCAAATTCTAGTGGAAAGAGTAATTTTATTAAGGCTATACAATTAGCAAAATCTTTAGTTGTACAAGGTACTAATCATGATGAGCCTATAGATTACCATCCTTTTAGGTTATCAAATGCAACCAAGAATGCTGATACGACTATGGTTTTCCATATCTTGTGCAATGAGAAGAAGTATGAATATGGATTTAGCTATAATTCAGAAAGAATTTCTAAAGAATGGCTTAGTCAGATTACTCCAAAGACGGTTTACTCTATTTATACAAGGAATGAGGCCAATGAATTCGGACTGAAGGAGCTTCTTAAGAGAAATCCTAAAGATGAAGAGAGGCAATACCTGCACTTTTTTGCAAAGTCAACTCCTGCTAAGCAGTTGTTTTTGCATGAAGTTTCGAGTAGAAATATAAAAGATAATGTTTCTGATATCTCTGATCTGGTGGCAGTTTTTTCTTGGTTTGCACTTAAACTTAAGATTATATTTCCTGATACGCCATATAATCAAAGTGTCTTGCTCAAGACTGCTGATGACAAAGAATTGAATGAGGCATTTCGACTATTATTAAAATACTTTGCAACAGGTATTGATGATGTCTATCTGAAAAATGTCGAGTTTGAAAAATTGGGCATTTCTCAAGAGTTAATGCGTATGATAAAAGCCAATGTTTTCAAGGATGATGGCAAGGATGTCTTGGGTACATTAAAGCAAAACCATGATATGTTCTTGATTCGTAAGGTCAATGGTGAACTTGATACAAAAAAGGTAATGACTGTTCACCATATCATTGAAACTGGTGAAAAAGATTATTTCTCTCTGGAAGAGGAAAGCGATGGTACTAATCGATTGTTTGATTACATTCCGCTTATTTTGGATTTTATCCAGGGAGATAAGGTTTTTGTCATTGATGAAATAGAGAGGAGTTTGCATCCATCTCTTATCAAAAAGATACTCGAGTTGTATTTTAGGTATTCTGGTAAAACGCCATGTCAGATGATATTTACCACTCATGAGGTTATCTTGATGACACAATCGCTGCTGCGAAGTGATGAAATCTGGTTGATTAACCGAAATGACAGTGGGGTTAGTTTATGTAACAGATTGGATGAAAAGTTTAATCCCAGATTCGACAAAAAGTTAGTTCAAAGCTATTTGAATGGTGACTATGATGCCGTTCCTAGAATTGAGTCGGAGTCTAAGTTTGAAGATATCATTAATCAACTAAGACTAAAAAATTAACTGGTGGTTGTGAAGTCTCGATATAAGTAGATATAGTGATGGTATCGTTTGTTCATTGGCATAGCCCTATCAATGGGCTATGCTGATGAGTTTACTACCTAGAGCAGTTTCTATACGAGCAATGGTTTGAGTCGTGAAGTTATGTCTGCCTGTTAGCCATTTGGAGATTTCTGAGTCTCGCTTGTTGAGTAAGCGGGCAAAATCCTTTTGGGTGAGTCCCTTGGCTTTCAGAATCTCACTAATGCGCTCGGCAATACCGAAAGACAAATCGAACTCTGCCTTTTGCTCGGCAGGTATTGCAGCGAGGCAATCACGGAATAATTTGTTCTGTATCATAACGCTTAAATTTCAAAGGTTGCACTTTCTATGTCTGTTATCATATTCTTTTCTAATGTTATTTGTGTCATCATTATAATTCTTTAATATGCAATGCAAAAATAATACTTTTATTGATAGATTGTTCACTTTTAAGTGAATAATTAAGAATAATTATCATAAATATACATTATGGAACTCAACAATACCCAACACAAATCCTTCCTCTGGCACCTCGACTTCGAGCCATTCACCTGGCACACCTTCTACGGTGAGCAATGTCCGCCATTCGTTACCGACGAGAACAAGGAGGTATGGCAACGCTATCTGATAAAAGTCATCAAGAAGCATCGTAAGTATTCTTTTTCATTTGCACCCGGAATCACGAAAGCCAAAGTTGGTTAATGGGTGTTAAGATGTACTAGCTGATCATAGCGCTCAAATGATACCACCTGTAGCACTCAAATGATATCACTTTGTTAGCGTGGTTACAGGTATCGCTTTTCACGTGGTAAATTTTAGGCAGTAACGGAATCCGAAAGGATGCGTTACTGCCTAATTTGTTTTTATCAAGTTGTGCGTGTTTACCCGATGCTTTCTTCTATCTCAAATCACACGCAGCCTACTCATAGTCGATGAGATGATCGATGGTAGGGTGGTCGCCGCAGATTTCGCAGGATGCACGCTTCTTTAGCTTGATGGTGCGGAAGTTCATCGTCTTGGCATCGAAGGTGAGCAATCGGTCGGTGAGCAGTTCGCCCACACCGAGGAAGTACTTCAAAGCCTCGGCAGCCTGGATGGTTCCGAGCATACCAGCGATGGCACCCAGGACTCCTGCCTGGCTACTGGTAGGAACAGCGCCTGCTGGAGGTGGCTCCTTGAAGAAACAACGGTAACAAGCCGTGCCTGGAAGATGGGTGAAGGTCTGCCCCTGGAATCTCAGGATGCCGCCATGCGAGAATGCCTTGCCCAGTCGCACACAGGCGTCATTGATGAGGAACTTCGCCGGGAAGTTGTCGGTGCAATCAATGACGAAATCCCATGGCTTGATGATTTCCTCGGCATTGTCTGAGGCGAGGAAGGTATGGTAGGTTGTCACCTCCACATCAGGATTGATGGCAATCATCTTCTCCTTGGCGCTTTCCACCTTAGGGGTGTTCAAGTCCTTGGTCTGGTGAATGACCTGTCGTTGCAGGTTGCTGAGGTCAACCACATCGGCATCCACGATACCGATATGTCCCA
>ERZ1035006.2015-NODE-2015-length-12197-cov-5.829764_pt1 | contig 12197 bp, 5 predicted proteins | sample MGYA00520694_ERZ1035006 | MGnify/ENA primary metagenome ERZ1035006 (study PRJEB33766, sample SAMN09781746) | gut metagenome | biome: gut microbiome | host: Homo sapiens | place: Madagascar | study: EMG produced TPA metagenomics assembly of the PRJNA485056 data...
GAATTATCTGTATTAGAATTAAATGATCTCGTAAAAGCTTGCGAAGAAGAATTTGGTGTATCCGCAGCAGCAGGTGTTGTTGTAGCAGCAGCTGGAGCAGGTGCAGAAGCAGCTGAAGAAAAAGATGAGTTCGACGTAGAACTTACAGAAGTTGGACCGAACAAAGTTAAAGTTATCAAAGTTGTTCGTGAAGTAACAGGACTTGGCCTGAAAGAAGCTAAAGCAGTTGTTGACGGTGCTCCGAAAGCTCTTAAAGAAGGCGCATCCAAAGCAGAAGCTGAAGACATCAAAGCAAAACTTGAAGCAGAAGGCGCTAAAGTTACACTTAAATAATTCTGTTAAAGATGAAAACTGTATGGAGACACCTTGTGGTGTCTCCATATTTTTTGCATAAAATTATAAAAAATCGGTTGACAGGCGCCTGGGGCTATGCTATAGTGAAGAATGCTATATTATGGCAAGGATATGCCTGTTTATCTCAAACCGTAAACAGGAGCATGTTGTAAAATAAATAAAAAAACAGGGGTGAAACGTCAATGGAAAAAAACAGAATTCGTTCTGTAAAAACTGGAAAAAGCATGCGCATGAGCTACCAGAGACAAAAAGAAGTTCTGGAAATGCCGAATTTGATTGAAGTCCAGAAAGATTCCTATAAGTGGTTTCTCGATGAGGGCCTCAAAGAAGTGTTTGATGATATTTCTCCGATCGCGGATTATGGCGGAAAGTTCAGCCTGGAATTCATCGATTTCACGTATGACGCTAAAGATGCAAAATATACCATCGCACAGTGTAAAGAACGTGACGTAACTTACGCGGCACCTTTGAAGGTTCGCGTGCGACTGATTAATAAAGAAACAGAGGAAATCAATGAACACGAGATCTTCATGGGAGATCTTCCGTTAATGACAGAAACAGGTACTTTTGTTATCAACGGTGCTGAGCGTGTTATCGTCAGTCAGCTGGTACGTTCCCCTGGAATCTATTATGCAATTGCACATGATAAACTTGGTAAGAGACTGTTTTCCAGTACCGTTATTCCGAACAGAGGTGCATGGCTGGAATATGAAACAGACTCCAATGATGTGTTCTATGTACGTGTGGACAGAACCCGTAAAGTCCCGATCACTGTACTGATTCGTGCTCTTGGTATCGGAAGCAATGCGGAAATCGTAGAATTATTTGGTGAGGAACCAAAGATTCTTGCAAGTTTTACCAAGGATACATCTACCAATTATCAGGAAGGTCTTCTTGAACTGTATAAGAAAATCCGTCCGGGTGAGCCTCTTGCAGTTGAAAGTGCAGAGAGTCTTATTATGGCTATGTTCTTTGATCCGAGAAGATATGACCTTGCCAAGGTCGGCCGTTATAAATTTAATAAGAAGCTTCATTTTAATAAACGTATTGTCGGACATAAGCTTGGAGAAGCAGTTGTTGATCCATCTACAGGAGAAATCCTTGCAGAAGAAGGAACAAACGTAACAATCGAGCTTGCAGATCAGATCCAGAATGCTGCAGTACCGTTCGTATGGATTCAGGGAGAAGAACGTAAGATTAAAGTTCTTTCCAGTATGATGGTTGATATTTCTGCACATGTTGATTTTGACTGTGATCCGAAAGATCTGGGTATTACAGAATTAGTATATTATCCGGTGCTGGAGAAAATTCTGGAAGAAAATGACAATCTCGAAGATATTAAAGCAGCTATCAAGAGAGATATTCATGATCTTATTCCGAAGCATATCACAAAAGAAGATATTCTTGCTTCTATTAACTATAATATGCATCTGGAATATGGTATTGGAAATGACGATGATATCGACCATCTGGGCAATCGTCGTATCCGTTCAGTTGGTGAACTTCTTCAGAACCAGTACCGTATCGGTCTTTCCAGACTGGAAAGAGTTGTGCGTGAACGTATGACAACTCAGGATACAGAGAGTATTTCTCCGCAGTCCCTGATCAACATTAAACCTGTAACAGCAGCAGTGAAAGAATTCTTTGGTTCTTCTCAGCTGTCACAGTTCATGGATCAGAACAACCCGCTTGGTGAGCTGACACATAAGAGACGTCTTTCTGCACTGGGACCTGGTGGTCTGTCACGAGACAGAGCCGGATTCGAGGTTCGAGATGTTCATTATTCTCATTATGGACGTATGTGTCCGGTTGAGACCCCTGAAGGTCCTAACATCGGTCTGATCAACTCTCTTGCATCATATGCGAGAATTAATGAGTATGGATTTATTGAGGCTCCGTATCGTGTGATCGACAAGACAACAGATCCGACAAATCCGATCGTAACAGACGATGTTGTATATATGACAGCAGATGAGGAAGATAATTACCATGTAGCACAGGCGAATGAGCCACTGGATAAAGAGGGACATTTTGTTCATAAGAACGTGTCCGGTCGTTTCCGAGAAGAAACTCAGGAATATGAGCAGCGTATGTTTGACTACATGGACGTATCACCTAAGATGGTATTCTCTGTAGCTACAGCCCTGATTCCTTTCCTGCAGAACGACGATGCTAACCGTGCGCTGATGGGATCCAACATGCAGCGTCAGGCAGTACCGCTTCTTACAACAGAAGCTCCTGTAGTAGGAACCGGTATGGAAACAAAAGCAGCAGTTGACTCCGGTGTTTGTGTGCTGGCAAAGAAATCTGGTACAATTCTTCGTTCTACATCTACAGATATCAGCATCAAGAATGATGATGGAACAAAAGATGATTATCATCTTACAAAATTCCTTCGCAGTAACCAGAGTAACTGCTATAACCAGAAACCAATCGTATTCCAGGGAGAGCATGTAGAAGCAGGACAGGTTATCGCAGATGGTCCGTCTACTGCAAACGGTGAGCTTGCACTTGGTAAGAACCCATTGATCGGATTTATGACCTGGGAAGGATATAATTACGAGGATGCTGTCCTTCTGAGTGAAAGACTGGTTATGGATGATGTTTATACTTCTGTCCATATCGAAGAATATGAAGCAGAAGCTCGAGACACCAAACTGGGACCAGAAGAGATTACAAGAGATGTTCCGGGTGTTGGTGATGATGCACTGAAAGACCTCGATGAACGCGGTATCATCCGTATTGGTGCGGAAGTTCGTGCCGGTGATATCCTTGTTGGTAAGGTTACTCCTAAGGGAGAAACAGAACTGACAGCAGAAGAGCGCCTTCTTCGTGCGATTTTTGGTGAGAAAGCAAGAGAAGTTCGTGATACTTCCCTTAAAGTTCCTCACGGAGAATATGGTATTATCGTAGATGCCAAGGTATTTACAAGAGAAAACGGGGATGAATTGTCTCCGGGAGTAAATCAGGCAGTACGTATTTATATTGCTCAGAAACGTAAGATTTCTGTTGGTGACAAGATGGCTGGTCGTCATGGTAACAAGGGTGTTGTTTCCCGTGTACTTCCTGTTGAGGATATGCCATTCCTGCCGAATGGTCGTCCGTTGGATATCGTACTGAATCCGCTGGGTGTACCTTCTCGAATGAATATCGGACAGGTCCTTGAAATCCACTTAAGTCTTGCTGCCAAAGCACTTGGATTCAATGTTGCAACACCTGTATTTGATGGTGCAAGTGAGGTTGACATTCAGGATACTCTGGAACTGGCAAATGATTATGTAAATATTGAAGATTTTGAAGAGTTCCGCGCAAAATATCAGGATACACTTGCTCCTGATGTTATGGAATATCTGGATGAAAATAAAGATCACAGAGAACTGTGGAAAGGTGTTCCGATTTCCAGAGATGGTAAAGTTCAGCTTCGTGACGGACGTACTGGTGAATACTTCGACGGTCGTGTAACAATCGGACACATGCATTATCTGAAACTGCATCATCTGGTTGATGATAAGATCCATGCACGTTCTACAGGTCCTTACTCTCTTGTAACACAGCAGCCTCTGGGTGGTAAAGCTCAGTTCGGTGGACAGCGTTTCGGTGAGATGGAGGTTTGGGCTCTGGAGGCATATGGTGCTTCTTACACACTGCAGGAAATCCTGACAGTTAAATCCGACGACGTTGTTGGTCGTGTTAAGACTTATGAAGCAATTATCAAGGGAGATAATATCCCTGAGCCAGGTATCCCTGAATCCTTCAAAGTTCTTCTTAAGGAACTTCAGTCTCTGGGTCTGGATGTTAAAGTTCTCAGAGATGACAATACAGAAGTACATCTGCTTGAAACTGTAGATTATGGTGATACAGACCTTCGTTCTGTAATCGAAGGTGACAGCAGACATCACAGAGAAGAAGAATCCTTCGGAAAACATGGTTATACCAAACAGGAATTTGAAGGTGAAGAACTTGTAGATGTTGAAGAGGAAGAAGACGAAGATGATGATTTCATTGACTTCGATGATTCCTACGATGATGAAGACAACGAGTAGAAAGGGGAAAGAATACATGGCAGAAGCAACCACAACAAATGAAACATATCAGCCAATGACTTTCGATGCCATCAAGATCGGACTGGCGTCCCCTGAGAAAATCAGAGAATGGTCCAGAGGTGAGGTTACAAAACCGGAAACCATCAATTACCGTACTCTGAAACCGGAAAAGGATGGACTTTTCTGTGAAAGAATTTTCGGGCCAAGCAAGGACTGGGAATGCCATTGTGGTAAATACAAAAAAATTCGCTATAAAGGTGTTGTCTGCGACCGATGCGGCGTAGAAGTAACCAAATCATCTGTTCGAAGAGAACGTATGGGACATATTGAGCTTGCAGCTCCGGTTTCTCATATCTGGTATTTCAAGGGTATCCCATCCCGTATGGGACTGATCCTTGACCTGTCTCCACGAACACTGGAAAAAGTTTTATACTTTGCTAACTATATTGTACTGGATCCGGCTGACTCCGGACTTCAGTACAAACAGGTACTTACAGAGAAAGAATACCAGGATGCCCGTGAGTCATATGGATATAATTTCCGCGTAGGTATGGGTGCAGAATCCATTATGGAACTGCTGAAAGCAATCGATCTTGAAAAAGATGCTGCTGAGCTGAAGACAGAACTTGTTGATGCTACAGGCCAGAAACGTGCCAGAATCATCAAAAGACTGGAAGTTGTAGAATCCTTCCGTGAATCCGGAAACCGTCCGGAATGGATGATCATGACAGCAATCCCGGTTATTCCGCCGGATCTGCGTCCTATGGTACAGCTGGATGGTGGTCGTTTTGCAACATCAGACCTTAATGATCTGTACAGAAGAATCATCAACCGTAACAACCGTCTGAAACGCCTTCTGGAGTTAGGTGCGCCGGATATTATCGTCCGCAACGAAAAACGTATGCTTCAGGAAGCTGTTGACGCTCTGATCGACAACGGTCGTCGTGGCCGTCCGGTAACAGGCCCTGGAAACAGAGCTCTGAAATCTCTTTCTGATATGCTGAAAGGTAAATCCGGACGTTTCCGTCAGAACCTTCTCGGTAAACGAGTTGACTACTCCGGACGTTCCGTTATCGTTGTAGGACCGGAACTGAAGATTTATCAGTGTGGTCTTCCGAAAGAAATGGCTATCGAGCTTTTCAAACCTTTCGTGATGAAAGAACTGGTTGCAAACGGAACTTCTCATAACATCAAGAATGCCAAGAAGATGGTTGAAAAGCTTCAGCCTGAAGTCTGGGATGTTCTGGAAGATGTTATCAAAGAACATCCGGTTATGCTGAACCGTGCACCTACACTGCATCGTCTGGGTATCCAGGCATTCGAGCCAATCCTTGTAGAAGGTAAAGCTATCAAACTCCATCCACTCGTTTGTACAGCGTTTAACGCCGACTTCGATGGTGACCAGATGGCTGTTCATCTTCCACTTTCCCAGGAGGCTCAGGCAGAGTGCCGATTCCTGTTGCTTTCACCGAACAACCTTCTGAAACCTTCAGATGGTGGCCCTGTAGCTGTTCCTTCACAGGATATGGTCCTTGGTATCTACTATCTGACACAGGAAAGACCTGGAAACCCGGGAGAAGGCAAGTTCTTCAAGAGCATTAACGAAGCAATTCTTGCTTATGAAAATAAAGTAATTACACTTCAGTCCATAATCAAAGTACGTGTTACAAAGACAATGCCTGATGGAACTGAAATGACTGGTGTTGTACAGTCTACACTTGGACGTTTCCTGTTCAATGAGATTCTTCCTCAGGATCTTGGATTTGTTGACAGAAGTGTTCCGGGCAATGAACTTCTTCTTGAGGTTGATTTCCTGGTAGGCAAGAAACAGCTGAAAAAGATTCTGGAAAAAGTTATCAATACACATGGAGCAACTAAGACAGCAGAAGTTCTTGATGCTATCAAGGCTACTGGTTACAAGTACTCAACACGTGCTGCGATGACCGTATCCATTTCTGATATGACTGTGCCGCCTCAGAAACCTGAGATGATTGCAAACGCACAGGAAATTGTTGATAAAATCACAAAGAACTACAAACGTGGTCTTATTACTGAAGAAGAGCGTTACAAAGAAGTTGTTGAAACATGGAAAAAGACTGACGATGAGCTTACAAAAGCGCTTCTGGATGGTCTTGACAAATACAACAATATCTTTATGATGGCTGACTCCGGTGCCCGTGGTTCTGACAAACAGATTAAACAGCTTGCTGGTATGCGAGGTCTGATGGCCGATACAACTGGTCATACAATCGAGCTCCCTATCAAATCAAACTTCCGTGAAGGTCTTGAAGTATTGGAATACTTCATGTCCGCACATGGTGCTCGTAAAGGTATGTCCGATACAGCTCTTCGTACAGCCGACTCTGGTTACCTTACCAGACGAATGGTTGACGTATCTCAGGAACTTATTGTTCGTGAAACTGACTGCTGTGAAAACAGACCGGAAATTTCTGGTATGTATGTCAAAGGTTTCATGGATGGCAAAGAAGAGATTGAAAATCTTCAGGAACGTATTACAGGACGTTTTGCCTGTGAAACAATCACAAACAAAGACGGAGAGGTTCTTGTTAAAGCTAACCACATGATCACGCCAAGACGTGCTGCACGTATCATGAGTGAAGGTGTAAGCGCAAACGGTGGTCCGATCGAAGAAGTTAAGATCCGTACTATTCTGACCTGTAAGTGTAAAGTTGGTGTCTGTGCTAAATGTTACGGTGCCAACATGGCAACTGGTGAAGCAGTTCAGGTTGGTGAGGCTGTTGGTATTATCGCAGCTCAGTCTATCGGTGAGCCTGGTACACAGCTTACCATGCGTACATTCCATAGTGGTGGTGTAGCCGGTGGAGATATCACACAGGGTCTTCCTCGAGTTGAGGAGCTTTTTGAGGCAAGAAAACCGAAAGGTCTTGCTATCATCACAGAAATTCCTGGTATTGCTGTTATCAACGATACTAAGAAAAAACGTGAGATCATTGTAACAAATCCAGAAGACGGAGACTCCAAGACATATCTGATTCCTTATGGTTCCCGTATCAAAATTACGGATGGTCAGGTTCTTGAAGCAGGTGATGAACTTACAGAAGGTAGTGTAAACCCACATGATATCCTGAGAATCAAAGGCGTTCGTGCGGTTCAGGATTATATGATCCGTGAAGTTCAGAGAGTATATCGTCTCCAGGGTGTAGAAATCAGTGATAAGCATATCGAGGTTCTGGTTCGTCAGATGCTGAAGAAGATTCGTATCGAAGATAATGGAGATACTGAGTTCCTTCCGGGAACACTTGTAGACGTTCTTGAATTTGAAGAGGTTAATGAAAATCTTGAAAAAGAAGGAAAGACACCGGCAGAAGGTAAACAGGTAATGCTTGGTATCACCAAAGCTTCTCTGGCAACAGATTCCTTCCTGTCAGCAGCATCCTTCCAGGAGACAACAAAAGTTCTGACAGAAGCAGCAATCAAAGGTAAAGTTGACCACCTGGTAGGCCTGAAGGAAAACGTTATCATTGGTAAACTGATTCCTGCAGGTACAGGTCTGAAACGTTACAGAGATATCCAGCTGGATACCGGCATGCCGGAAGAAACTGCTGAGATGGAAGAAGAAACAGCAGAAAACTTCCCTGAAGAGGAAGAGACAATCACACTGGAAGAAAACGATGAACTTGCAGATGATGAAATGTTAGATGCTGAAGAAGCAGAAGAAGATACAGACACAACTGAAGAATAAATGTTAAAAAGTCCTCTGGCTTATATAGCCGGGGGATTTTTTTCATTAATGGAAAATATAAATATCGTATGAAAAAAAATGGAAGAATATCGAAAATTACAGACATGGATTTGTATGCATGTTATAATAACAACAATTAATATCACAGATACTCTTTAAGTGATATATACTGACATGAGGAAAGGAGGGGGAAAGATGGATAAACAGTTGCCGGTTTCTGTGTGGCCTGAATGGAAAATTACAGAGAAAATCGGAGAAGGGTCGTTTGGTAAAGTTTATAAAGCTTGCCGAAGCGAACAGGGAACGACGTTTTATTCAGCAATCAAAGTAATCACAATTCCTTCCAATCCAGGAGAATTAAGCAGTGTCCGTTCGGAAAGTCCGAATGAGCAGTCTGTAAAAGAATATTTTCAGGGACTTGTAAATGAATGTATTCAGGAAGTCAGTACCATGGAGTATTTTAGAGGAAATTCACACGTGGTATCTGTTGAGGATTATAAAGTAGTTGAATATCTGGATGATATTGGCTGGGATATTTATATCAGGATGGAATATCTTACGAGTTTTATGGAATATTGTGCAGGACGGGCACTTACCGAAGATGATGTGCTTCGATTGGGAATTGATCTGTGCAAAGCATTGGAATACTGTCAATGTCAGAATATTATTCACAGAGATATAAAACCAGAGAATATTTTTGTGTCCCGATTTGGTGAATTTAAGCTTGGAGATTTTGGAATCGCCCGTGAACTGGAGCGAACAATGAGCGGACTCTCAAAAAAGGGAACCTATTCTTATATGGCTCCGGAAATGTATAAGGGAGAAGCCTATGATGCTCGCGTAGATATATATTCACTTGGAATTGTTTTGTATAAGCTGCGTAATCACAACAGACTTCCTTTTATCAGTCTCGAGAAGCAGTTGATCACTTATCGGGATAAAGAAAATGCACTTAATAAGCGAATGGCAGGAGAACCGCTTTCCAGACCGGCAGAAGCAGGAGAAGCATTTGCAAATGTGATCCTGAAGGCATGCTCTTATGACAGAAAGGATCGTTTTGCAAGCGCGGAAGAATTCAGAGCGGCACTGGAGAGTGTCAAATCTGGTGGGGCACCGGTAAAATCAGAACATATCCACAAGAAAAAGGAAATACACAGTGTACCGGTTAAAAATAAATCTTCAGAGATTCCGGTCAAAAAAAGGCTGGAAGATGAGGTGGAAGGTACCGTTGTAGTACGCAAAAACAACCAGAAAAAACCACAGACAAGAGAAAAAAATCAAGTAAAAAAGAAACGTCAAAAGGGAACAGGACCATTGGTTGCTGCAGTTATTATAATGTTTGTGGCCGTTTGTGTGATTGTTGGAGTATTTATCTGGCTTTTACGGGAAAATGCAGAACTGCAGAGATTAAAACAGTCTGTTACGCAGACTGTTCAGACAGCAGAAAACAAGCAATTGCAGGAAACATTGGAAAAGATACAGACACAGGCTACAGAAATCAGTGACAATTTGAATGCTTACAGCTGGATCGGTTCAGAAGACCAGGGAAAAATCAGTTATCTTAAACAATTTAGTGACGGAAGCTGGCAGGTGAGGAAAATTTTAATCTATCCATCACTTTCTGAAGATCATCAGTATGAGGAGTATTATTATTGGAAGAATGAACTGTTTTTTGCCTATATCTGGGCTGACAGCAGTACATCAGATGACATAAAAGACGGACAGCAGAAGATTGACCGTTATTATTATGAGGACGGAAAGCTTGTACGTTGGATTGATGAAAATAATCGCTGTCATGACAATGAGACAGATAATGATGAATACGTTGACAGAGGTGAAAAATATATGGAGAGGGCAGAAAAGTATAAAGATGAACTAAATCTGTCTTCCGACACGGATTCAGGAAACACAGAAAAATAAAGACATTAAAGAAAGGATGGAATATGGCTTATCAGATTGAATATGCATATACATGTCATATAGGAAAAGTCCGCAATAATAATGAAGATAATTTCTGGTGCTGCGGTGACAGTCTGGAAGTGCAAAACCAGGGAATGAGCCATATTCGCAGTGGCCGGATGAAACAATCAGAATATCCATTGCTGGCAGTTTTTGATGGCATGGGAGGAGAAAGCTGTGGCGAAATGGCTGCTTTTCTTGCCGCAGAGTCCTGTGGAATGCATTACAAAACAGCAAAAGAAGGGATTAAAAATGATCCGGAGAATTTCTTAAAAGAATTATGCGAAAATATGAACCGTGAAATCTGTGACTATGGTCAGAAGAACAAAATCAACAGTATGGGGACAACGGCGGCGATACTTGCCTTTTCCCGTGATGCGGTTTATGGGTGTAACCTTGGAGACAGTCGCATTTATAAATCTGATAATGAAAAATTTTGTCAGATTTCGGAAGATCATGTTTTAGGGCACAGCCTGTTTGGAAAGGCACCACTTACACAGTATCTTGGTATGGAAGAGGAAAATTTGCAGCTGGAGCCATCTATCATCAGACTGGAGATTAAGAAGGGTGATCGTTTTCTGCTTTGTTCTGACGGGATTACAGATATGTTGTCGGATGGTGAGATTGCAGACATACTGAGCAGAGATATTTCAGTAGATGCAACAGTTGAAATTCTTGTTGAAAGAGCATTAAAAAAAGGCGGCAGAGATAATATTACAGTAATTTTATGTGAGATTCTGGAACAGCCGCGTAATTTTCTGGGACGAATGCTTGAATGGTTTTGCAGGCAGAATGAGGGTGATATTAATGAAAAACAGAATGCAGGATCTTGATTTTGAACAGACGGTAGCATTTGATTCTGTGAAAGATTTTGAATTTACAAGAAAAGCCGCACAAAAATTTCGTCAGGTAGTCAGTCTGGATGGCTTTGAGGATGAAGATGCAGATGTTATTTTTCATTATCTTTATAAAGAAATGGAGCTTGTTTCGTTTGGGGATCATTTGAAACGTTATATCTATGAAAGAGCTGGACTGGAAGAACCTTATAATGAAGTGACACAGGATATTTATAAAGACATAGTGATTGAATCGTTTCACGAAACATGTACTCCAAAATCAATGAACCCTACGTCAACAAAATTAACTTCTTTGGTAAATAACTGGCTGACACAGGCTTCGGTTAAGCGAGAAACTGTTTTTTTGCTTGGTTTTGGACTGCGTATGAGTGCGGAGGATGTATCCGATTTTCTGACAAGGGTGTTAAGGGAACAGGATTTTGATTTTCATAATCCGGATGAAGTGATTTACTGGTATTGTTATTCTCAGCAGCTCGGTTATCACAAGGCAGAGGAATTAAAACGCAGATATGAGGAACTGGAACCGGATAAGAGCTATACAGATGCTCCGCAGGTTTACTCCGGAAAAGTATGTCTTGATACAGAAGAAAAATTGCTCAGATATCTGGCCTATGTAAAGGTTGGTGCAGATGATCCAATGTCAGAGAAAAGTCAGGCTTATCAGGAATTTGTACGTCTGCTTACTCATGCAAAAGAAATCATTGCCAAGATGTATCAGGGTGATGAGGTGGAAAAGTCCCGTAATAAAGTGTGGAACATTTCTGATATTAGCGATTCTGATGTGGAAAAAGTTATCTGTAGCGGTATTCCTGTAAATAAGATGGGGAACCTGAAAAAAATGTCGGCTTCTATTCTGGCCAGACATTTCAGTCAGAAACGATTCAGCAGACAGCGAATTAACAGTATTTTAAATCATAAGTTTCCTGTTGAGCGGTTTGACCTGATTACGTTGGAATTTTTTATTATATCGCAGGAAATGCAGGATGACGATCCATATAACCGGTATCATCATTTTCTTGAGGAAATTCAGGAAATTCTTAAGAAATGTGGAATGAGTGAGATTTACATTGTCAATCCATATGAATGCTTTTTGCTGATGTGTCTTCTGACAGACTGTCCACTGGCAGTCTTTGCAGATATCTGGGAGATGTCTTATGAGGAAGAAAAGCAAGAAGTATAATAAAAACAGTAAAAGCCCCTGTTGGCTGGCATAAAATACCAGTCCGACAGGGGTTTCTCTGATAAAATACAAAATAAGAT
>ERZ1035006.2016-NODE-2016-length-12194-cov-10.045144_pt1 | contig 12194 bp, 10 predicted proteins | sample MGYA00520694_ERZ1035006 | MGnify/ENA primary metagenome ERZ1035006 (study PRJEB33766, sample SAMN09781746) | gut metagenome | biome: gut microbiome | host: Homo sapiens | place: Madagascar | study: EMG produced TPA metagenomics assembly of the PRJNA485056 data...
ATTTCAATAATCCTACTCTTTTTTTATAGTCATATATTATTAATATGTATGAATATACCCCCGTACAAACAATTAGTTAGCATTTATTATTCATACATAGTTTGTGAGAGTCAAAAATTAATGACAGATAGGAGGAACAAATTTTGGCAAAGGAAAAGATTAAAGGTGTTGACTTTATTGAATCTAAGGATTCAGTTAATGGAGTCAAAGATGATCAATTCATTGCTCTTAGAGATGAGCTTGTCCAAGATGGAGTAAATCCTAATTTAAAATACTTTAAAGATCTTGCAAATAAGCAATTATTAGATATGGAGCCATATCAATATTTGAGAAATAATCATGTATCTGAAAGAATTATTTTTCAAATACAAAATACTCTTTATCATAAATGCTGCAATCATAATAGAAATGCTATTGAAAATATTATTACTCCAAATGATAATTATCCTGCAAGATCTGATTTCAACGATTTATCTGGTAAAATCTTTGGTAGATTAAAAGTTATTAAATGGCTTGGTAGAGATAAAATTAGAAGGCATCATTATTATATGTGCCAATGTAGATGCGACAATGAAAAGATTTGTGCTGGTAATTTATTAGTAAATGACACAATAAGATCTTGTGGTTGCTTAATAATGGAAGCTAATGTGCTACATGGGGAAAAGAATAGTAGATTATATAATAAATGGACAAGTATGCATCAGCGTTGTTATGATCCTCATGTAGATTCATATTATTTATATGGTGGAAAAGGAATTAAGATATGTGATGCTTGGAGAAGTGGAGTAGGAATAAATGGAATCCATCCTTTTACAGCATTTCGAAATTGGGCATATGATAATGGATATTCAGATGCATTTGAAGAAGATATGTCGCTAGATGTTTCAATTGATCGTATTAATAGTAATAAAGATTATTGCCCAGAAAATTGCAGAATTGCAAATGCATTTATTCAGGCAAATAACAGATCGTTTAATCGATTAATTACATATGGTGAATATTCATTTCCAGCATCAATTTGGGCAAGAATTCTCGATATAAGTCCATATACAATTTATAGTCGTTTAAAAAGTGGATGGAATGACTATGATATAATTACTACACCAGTTAGATGTAAAGATCCATCTCCAAAGGATATTGTAATTCAAATTCCTGAAAAGTATCTATGCTTGAATAAACTTAATTTTATATATATTGAGGAGGATGAAATAATCGATGAGTAAAGATAAAGATGTGCGAGGAGTAGAATTTCTACAATCTAAAGATTCAATTAATGGAGTTAAAGATGACCAATTTGTAGCCCTTAGAGATGAGCTAGCTCAGGTCCGCTTGAGTCGTTCAATGTATGTGGGTGATGGCGGTAATAAAGGTGCACTTCATCTTTTCAAAGAGGTGTTTAATAACTCTTTAGATGAGATGAATAATGCTCAGAATGCTTATAAAAAGATTAAACGAATCTATGTAAGCTTTTCTGAAAAACAACAAAAATTCACTGTAATGGATGAAGGTCGAGGTATCCCTATGGATATTCTCAAAGAAGCAGTAATGACTAAACATGTTACTACTAAAAATCTTACTTTGTCAGAGTCTAGAAATAAGAAGCAGACGGGCCTCAATGGTGTTGGAATGACACTCGTTGCAGCACTTACCGATATGATGTCTGTAACTACATTTCGTGGTACTCAAATGAAGAGAATTAGACTATTAGATGGTAACTTAGTCGAAGAGGTAATTAAGCCCCTTAAGAAAGATGATCAAACTACCGGTACTATGACTGAGTTTATTCCTGCAAAGAAATATCTTGGCGATTTCCATATTGATAATGATATGGTTATGGACTTCTTAAGAAATATGAGTTATATTGTAGAGCCCGATGTGGAAATTACTCTTACTCTTGAGGATGCTCCTAAGAAACATAGAATGACTATTATGAAAGCACAAGGTCTTGAAGCAGCCGTTAAATATATGAGCTCTGATCTTGAATTTCCTCCCATATTAGTAAAAGTTAATACAGATAATTATGATCTCAGTATTGCTTTCTCTTATGATAGAAAAGTGTCTAATACTGAGTTCACTTCATATTGTAACTATGTTATTACTGACTTCGGTGGAACTCATGAAGTAGTTGCTCAGCAGGCTATTTGTCAATACTTTACTAGAGAAGCTAAAAGACTTGATCCTAATAGTAAGCAGGAAATTAGTTTCGAAGATTGTAAGAATGGATTGTTAATTGCAGTTAATCTTGAGCATATCAAGCCTGAGTTTGAAGCTCAAAATAAGGAGCGTGTTTCTAATAAGTTTGGTCCTGATGATAAGAAACTTATTAGTGATACAATCTATAATGTAATGAATAACAATGGAGCAATTCTTAAGAAAGCAATTACATATCTTCGTAATGTTAGCAAAGCTCGTCAAGAAGCTAATAAGATTAAAGGTGTAAAATTAGTTAAACAAACTACATTCCTTGATGATGCTGAGATTCCCAAGTTCTTCCCAACTACTGATAGAAATGCTAATCATTATAAGGAATTATATCTGTGCGAGGGTGACTCAGCCGCCGGTGGGGTTGATAACTGTCGTAATAGAAAGTATCAGGCTATTATGACTATCAATGGAGTAGTTGATAATGTCCATGATTGCTCTCTCCCTCAATTACTTCAGAAATCTACTTTCAAAAATCTTTTAAACGTACTAGGATGCGGAGTTGGTCCTAACTTTGATATTAACAAGTTAAGATACAATAAAATCATCATATGTACAGATAAGGATATCGATGGCAGTAATATCACTTCATTGCTACTTTGCTTCTTTATTACTTTCCTTCCTGAACTTATTTATCAAGGTAAAGTTTATAAGGCTATGCCCCCTCTTTACCTGATGGATCAGAGTTCTCTTAAGAAGTATTATAAGGGTAGAGAATGGCTTTATGATAAGTATGAGTATTATGATCTTTATCATAATATTATTGCTGACAATGTCGATCTTTGGATTGAAGAGACTCCTACAGATATTTTGAAATCTGGTAAGACCCCGAAGCTTACTGCACCTTATATTACCAAGTTAACTAAGAAGCAGATGGTTCAGTGGATGAATATGACCTCTGAATATTCTGCTGAGTTAAATAACCTTGGTAAGAAAGCTGCTTGTAATCCTACTTTGTTAGAGATTGTATGTAGTCTTAAGAAGCATTTCAAAAATAAGAAAGATTTTGAAACTGCCATCCATAATAATTTCCCTGAGATGAGTTATGATATTAATAATGAATCTCTTATGGGATCTTGGGATGGTGATTATTTCTCTCTTATTTGCGATAAGCTCTTTGATTATTCTGCATCTCGTTATCTCGAGCAGTTAGCTAGAAATGAAAATAACGTATACGTTTGGTTTAGAAGTAAGAAAGACCCTGATGGTAAACCTACTAGATGTACTGTAGGTCAATTCCTTGATATTATGACGAGTACTATTAATCTTAAGATTGAGCAGCGTTTTAAGGGAGTTGGTGAAGCTGAAGCTCAGTTACTCTTTAAGACTACAATCAATCCTAAACTCAGAAAGTTGTATAAGATTACGATTGAAGATATTAAGGAAGCGAAAGATACTTTCGAGCTTCTTCATGGTAAGTCTGCAGAACTGAGAGAGAAGAGAAGAGAACTTCTTGACTCTGCTTCTCTGTCCTATGCAGATATCGATAACTAAAAGAAAGGAGAATTGTCTTGAAGGTAAAATCTGAGAAAATTGTAACAAGTTCATCTCCTTCGAAAAAGAAGAAGATTTGGGATGGTATTACAGAGCAAGATTTCGAAAGTCTTGACAATGTCGAAGACAGAGAAATCGGTGAATTTGATAAAGAGAACATGATTCTCTTTGCAGCTAATACCAATCTCTTTAGACAAATTATTAGACTTTCTGATAGTCTAAAGCCCGTTGAGCGTAGAGTGCTTTATGCACTCTATACTCTCGGGGCTAAACCCAAGAATAAAACTAAGTCTGCAGCTATTGTAGCTACTACTATGAAGTATCATCCTCATGGTGACTCCGTAGCATATGGTGCAATGGTAAACTTAGCACAGCCTTGGAAAAGACCTTGTCCCTTAGTGTCTGGTCGTGGTAATTTTGGAAACGCTGGCTCTCCTGAAATGTTCGCTCATTATCGTTATACTGAGGCTTATATGTCTAAGTATGCATATGACTGTTTCTTTGAGGACTATGACCCTGAATGTGTCGAGACTATTTTCAATAGTGCTTCTGATACTGAAGAACCCATGGCATTACCGAGTAAGTTCCCTAATATCTTAGTCAATGGTGGCTTTGGTATTGCATTTGGTAATAGTTTCCGTATTCCACCTTATAATATCAATGATATTATTGAGAAGTGCGAAGCTGTTATTAAGAATCCTCTTTACAATGATCTCTACATGGTACCTGATTTACCAAGTGACTGTGATATCATCGATGATGGTACGGAACTCCATAATATCATTGAAACTGGTACTGGTACTCTGAGAATGAGAGGTCGTATTGAGATTGAGCAAAGAGGTAATAAATGGGCTCTTCGCATTAAGAGTGTACCTTGGATGGTCAATCTTCAGTCTGTACTTTCTCGTATTAGAGAACTTGCAAAGAATGGTGCTCTGAGTATCATTGATATTCAGGATGCAAATGAACCGACTATTTCTGATGGTGATGAAGTTGATACTTCAATTGATACTGCTATCATTATCAGTAATAGTCATGATCCCAATGTCATTAAAGACAAACTTTATAGTATGACTGACTTAGAGAAATCTGTAGCAATCAACTTTAAAGTTGTTACCGATAATCTTACTGTTGGTAAGATGAATATGAAAGATCTTATTTTATCTTGGATTAATGAAAGAAGATCTTATAAGCGTCGTAAGTTTAATAAGAGACTCACAGTGATTTCTGCTCGTATTGAGCTTCTCGATATCTTGATTTATCTTCTTCAGAAAGATAATATCAATCAGACTGTGGATGTTATTAAGAACTCTACTTCTGATAATATTGAAGAGAGATTGAGAAAGCTTTGTAAGATGAGTTCTTATCAGGCAAAGAGAATTGGCGATATGAAACTCTCTGCATTCACTAAGGATGCTCGTAAGAGATATGAAGCTGAGAAAGAGAAACTTGAAGCAGAGCGTAAAGAAATCATGAGCATCATTAAATCTGAAAAGAAAATTGATGCTATCATTATTGATGAACTTCATGATCTTTATAAGTATGCAAAGCCTAGAAAGACAAATGTCATTGCTCCTTCTACTGGAGTCAAGATTGCAGATACGATGCATCACTTGATTGTCAGTAAGGGTGGTTATGTCAAGAAGCTTATGTATAAAGATAAGTATGAAGTCAACATGGGTTTCTTTAAGACGAATGATTATCCAATCTATCGTTCTATCGTTCATAATATGGATTCAGTTATCTTCTTTGATAGCTTTGGTAGATATTCTATCATTCCAATTCATAGTATTGATAATAATGAATCTTCTCAAGCTGGTCACACTTTATTTGAAGTATCTAAGCTCTCTGGTAAAATTGTTACTACTGAGAAGATGATGAATCCTGATGATCTGAAAATGATCTCTAAGTTTGGTATTCCTTATCTGGTAACGATGACTTCTAGAGGTTATATTAAGAAGACTCCTCTGGAGACTTATCTTGCGATTAGAAATACAAAGAATGTTCGTTGTATGAAGGTAAGAGATGATGACTCTATGGTATTTGCTGGTATCATTTTGGAAAATTCCAATCTGCTGGTTTATACTAAGAGAGGTCATTATATCTATCTCACAATGAATAGTATCTCTGAGCAAGCAAAAGATTCTATGGGATTGATCTCTATGAAGCTTGATCCTGATGATGAAGTTGCTGGTGTATCTGTTATTGGTAAGGATGACGAATTCATTGCAGTTATCACCAATAGAGGATTAGTTAAGAAATGTGAGGCAAAATATTTTGGAGCTCCTTTAAAGAGATCTTCTACGAATAGTCAAGCATATCTTACTACTCTGGAAACTGCTGATGAAGTTTGTAATGTAATTGGTCTTAAGAGTAATGGCGGAATTGCTGTCTGTACAAGAACTGATGTTATTAGACTTGCTGCAGATGATATTCCTATTATGACTCGTAAGGCAAAAGGTAAGAAGTTGATCTCCTTGCCTTCTGGTACGAATATCATTAATGTCTTTGAAGAGTTACCGGAAAAGAAGAAATAATTATAAACTAGGAAAGAGATGAAATATTCTCTTTCCTAGTTATTTTCTATTAGCCCTTCGACAAAATGATTAATATTTAATAGTTATAAATCGGATATATGAAAGTGAGGAAATAATTATGCCCGATAATATTGCTAATAACCGTGATAGACAGTTTTCTGTCACCACTTCTATGATCTCTATGTTTGATGAGAACAGTAACCAGCTTAGACTTTCTGGTCTGGAGTCTGGTCTGACTGTCTCTATTTGGCTTCCTCAGGTGAGTCCTGAGGGTAAGATGTCGTATCCTCGTGAAATGAGAATTGATACGATTATGCAAACCGATTCTGTTGCAAGTCTTAATTGGCTGATTAGGAATCGTATTATTCCCGATTGGCAGGCAGGTAAGGACTTCAAGTATGGTGTTCCCTGCAATCGTAGCATGACAAATGTCATTGATATTATTGGCGAGGGTGGTGAAATCTATCTTCATGTTTCTCGTGATATTGATGAGAATCGTGTTGCTAAGAACGTTTATCAGTTTAAGTTTGTCAATACTCCTGTTCTGATTAATTTTGATCCGAATAGCGGTAACTTTGAAATTGATAAGGTTCCTGCACAGTTTACTATGTTCACTGAAGTGATTGCTGCTTATAATGCAGTGACTGCTTGTGCTCAGCATGGTGCTCGTGTCGGTATGAAGTTTAATATGAGCTCTATGTTTAAGTATCTTCAGGCTGTTTCTGCTAAGCTTGGTGTTACTATTGAGAATAGCTATCGTAGTAATCCTGGATTTACAAATACTAATAATAATTCCTATGGGTCTAATCCTCAGACCAATGGTTATAATGGCCAGATGCAGGAAGTTTCTTCTCTGAATGCACTTCTTGGCTAACTAAAAAAATAAAAGAGGAATGATCTATATCATTCCTCTTTTTTTTATATATGAAATGAGGTGACTCAATGGCGTTTGAATCTTATCACACTACAAGAGATCCTTTATATCCTATGACAAATGATCAAGATGAAAGAATCCTTGTTGAATTTAATGGTATTATTCATTCTGAAGCTGAAGATCTTTTTTATGGTATGAAGGATTGCCCTATTTTAGAGATACATGATTTCAATACATATAATAGACTTCTTCAGTATGATTCTGATAAAGTATATGAAGAGATTGGTTACTTTAGACCAAAAGATTTAATTACTTATCTAAATGATGGTAATGAACTTCCTGAAGATGAAGTAAATGCAATCTTAGAATATACAAATTTTAATTATGATTATAAAACTGCCACTTTTTTAAATATGACTGGTGCTCTTAGTAACTTACTGAGTGCAGATTATTTAAAAGGTATTACTTTTGTCATGTCAAATCATAGACATAATGATTACCTCTACTTGATGGACATGTTTGATAATAAATTGCTAAACGAAAAAGCACAAATCCTTGAGATTGGTCCAGATGATGATTTAATGACTAAGATTAAAGAAGAAATTAAAGCAGAAGCTACTTCTCAGACTCCTTATACAACAGTGATTACAAATGAATATCTTCTAATATTAGATATTTTGAAAGAGTATAAGGAATATAATGCTTCCACAATGCTATTTCTTCTCAGAAATCATAGTCAAAATATGGAACAATTGATCAAGGGTGATCATATTTCTTTTATAGAGAAATATACTGATCAAATAATCAGTGCTATTAATGGGGATGTATCCAAATCCAAACTAGAAAATCTTGACTTCCCAGTTAAGGCTAAGTTTGGTAGATTTTCTCCTGTTCCTTTTAGTACTGGCTCACCCTCATTCATGACGTTTGGGGATACTGAAAATGATACTGAAGTAGACCAGTCTCCCTAAACCAATCAAAGGAGGAAAATATATGGCTAAGACTTCTAAATACGTCCGTGATCTTTATGGAGATCCTCCCGAGCATATTGATAGACTTTTGAATGATATGGTTCTTGATGATGATCAGCTTGCTTATGCAAATGCTATCTGGGACTCCGATACGTTAGTCATTATGGCTAATGCTAGAAGTGGTTCGGGCAAGACCACAATTGCTTGTGCTGTCGCTAATATGCTTGTAAAGTATCAGATGTATGGTGGTAAATACGATGGAATTCTTTACGTTGCTTCTCCGACTCAAGAACAGAAGCAGGGTTATCTCCCTGGATCTCTTCAGGAGAAATCAACTCCTTATTTTGAGCCAATGATTGAAGCAATGATTGCATGCGATATGAATCCCGAAGTTGAATTAAAGAAGCCAGATGATAATAAAAATGAAAAGAATGGTACTGCTATTGTAGAATGCATCACGCATACTTTCTTAAGAGGTACCAATCTTGAGCATAAAATTATTATTATTGATGAAGCTCAGAACTATTATACTGATGAGCTTCAGAAAGTCTTAACTCGTATTCATGATACCAGTAAGGCTATCGTCATTGGTCATACTGGGCAGATTGATTTGTATAAGAATCGAGAGAATTCTGGTTTTGATAAATACATTAATCATTATCAGAGAGCTGTCGATGCTGGTGATAAGAGAGTTAAGATTTGTAATCTTACTCACAATTATCGTGGTTGGATTTCCAATTACGCTGATTCGATTAATAATGAAGAATGGACTCAGGAACTTCTTGCGTCCATCGACCACAATGAAGAATAAGTAATCCAATGAGGAGGAAATACACAATGAATATTAATCAGTCACTTTATGACGAGATTATGTCTTGTACCAATGTGATTTCTGGTGAAGAATATAAGCAGCTTTTCTGCTGTATTGCAAAAGCTGTTTCTGATATTGTCTCTCAGACACTTGGTCCTTATGGTTCTACGACGATTATTGATGATGGATCCAGTTTTACTTACCCGACTAAGGATGGCTGGTCCTGCATGAATCGTCTTCGTTTTAATGATCCTCTTTATAATACGATCTTTGGTATTATTAAGCAGGTCAGTTTCAATAGTGTATCAACTGTTGGTGATGGTACTACCACCGCTATGGTTGCTACGAGTGCTTTCCTTGAATACCTTTATGATGAACTGATTCCTACTCTGAAGAAGACTGGTAAGTATCGTCAGGCTACTCTCATTGAAAAGATGAATGAAGTCTGTAAGGAACTTACTGATACTCTTCTGAAATCTAAGAATGTTCAGCATATTGATCCTGATGGTGATTTCTCTGATATCTATAAGGTTGCTCATATTGCTACCAATGGTAATGATGAGTTCTCTAAGATGATTCAGGAAATCTATCAGCAGACTAAAAATCCCAATATTCGTATTGAGATTGATAATGGTGCTCCTACGACTACATATCGTATTGAGAAGGGCTACCGTTTTGACTGTAAGCCTATTGCATTCAATAGTTATGTTAATGATGAGATGGGTATTATTCGTAAGGATGATAAGCCTTTCAAGATCATTACCTTTGATCATAATGTAACTTATCAGATGCATAAGAATATCATTACTGGTATTAGTCAGTATGCAAGCGCTACCAATATGGAATATGTACTTCTTGCTCCCTACTTTGATGATATCGTTTGCTCGATCATTCAGGGTCATGCGGATGAAATGCGTCGTCAGGGTAGAATTCCCAATGTTATGCTCGTTCAGATTCCTACGTCTCTGAATATGCATCAGCTTGCAATTACTGATATTTCTATCCTTAGCAATTCCCTTGTCTTTACTGAGACTCTTGCTAAGGTATATAATACCCTCTTCCACAATGCTACTGTAGAGAAGGAAGAAGATATTATTAAGGATTCTGTCATGGATCTTCCTCAGTTTGCAAAGTATAAGTACCCTCAGATGATCATTGAAGATGTATCTGGTACAATTAAGTCTGCTATCTTCGAACAGAATGAAGGATTCATTCAGGACTATGAAGAGTATTATAACAAGGATCGTTTTGATGCTCTGATTCGTGAAGTCACTGAGGCTTATGAGAAAAAGAAGGCTAAAGCTATTAAGACGATCAATGGCCTTCTTGATAAGGACTTCCTCTTTACTCAGCTTCGTTATACTAAGCTTATGGGTAATAGTGGAATTATCAAGGTCGGAGGTATCTCTGATATTCAGAAGCGTTGTGATAAGGATTCTCTTGATGATGCCGTACTTGCATGTCGTTCTGCTTTTGAGAATGGCTATGTTCGTGGTATGTGCCTCGAGATTATTGATGCTTGCGAAGATGCAATTGATCCTCACCAGAATGAACTGGATGAAGTAACGACTCATATCTATAATGCTATTCTGTATTCATTCTCTAATGTCTTCCGTACAGTCATTTACAATAAGATTGGTGAAGATAAAGCTACTGCTATGAAGATTATGAATGAGTGCCTTGGTACTAATTCTGTCTATAATCTTCGTACTGAGACTTTTGATAAGCCTGGTGAATGGACTGTCATTAACTCGGTTCAGACTGACATTGAGATTCTTACTGCTATGAGTAGTATTCTTACAACGATTATGACTTCGAATCAGTTCCTGACGATGAATCGTAGTTGTGATATGAAGGTTTCTCATGATAAGGCTCTTGCTCAGCGTGTTGCAGATGAGACTGCTATTGCTGCTGGTAAGGGTAAGGGCTATCTTAGTGCATTTGCTGAATCTGATGTTCCTAAGATGGTTGCACCAAATCATGACTATACTGGTTTCTATGTAAAGACTCCAGATAATGAAACTGGTGCTATCCCTGTCTAATAAAAAAAAAATAAAGAAGAGATGCTTTTGCATCTCTTCTTTTTATTGTCAAATTTTGTGTCATCCCTGAGGGAATATATCTCAAATTTCAACCATATATTATTATAATGGATAAATAGATACAGTCTTGATGAGGTAAGTATGGCTTATTCTTTGTAGGACCATCTAGCCCCGAGGTACTTGAGTGTGAAAGGGATAACTCGTGCTAGTGAGGTACTTGAGTGTGAAGCTAGTAATCATCTGGTAACAGTATGTAGAGAGGGCTGTCAATGGTTTATCTAGGGAATGAGCAGATATGAGGACTTTCCGGTATCCTCATATCTGCTCTTCTCACTTAGGCTCACTATTCTTTCAGTAATAGTGAAGTCAAATTCTGTAAAGATAACTACAACTCATCTTTACAACTATGTTAATACACTATAGGAAATGTATTTTCATTTATATAGAAGGAGAATATAGTTATGATTAATCTGTTTAAGACTTTCTTTGGTAAAGTCGGCTCTTGGCTTAAGACTTGTACCAAATTTACTTATAATTGCGCAGTTGTTTGCTATGATGCAGGAAATACTGGAATCGCTTATTCTCTGTATTTCTTAATTCAGTTTTGTAAGATGACTGTTATTTTCAAGGCTATTATGAAGGTTATCGATTTCTTCAGATGATTGGAGGTAAATAATATGAGTAAGAAAACTGATAAATCCCAGCTTATTGCTGCTGCTGTTGATTACGTAAAAGACTCTCGCATTGATAAGCCTAAAGATAAAACTGATCGTGCAATTCGAATTGGTGTATCTTGTGCTGAAACTGGCATCGTTGGTGTAACAGTTGCAAAAGCAACTTTAGGTGCAATTACACCAGCTGCTCCTGTTGCAGCTCTTGCAGCTTCTCTTATTATTAATAATTTGGCATTTAATAATGATGAAGATGATGAGGAAGAATAATTATGAATAAAATATTTAAATCTTTCTTTGGTAGAGTCGGTTCCTGACTTAAGACTACTGCTGAATTTGGTAAAGTACTATCTGATGAAGTGACCACTACAATTATGAGAGTAGTGTCAATTTCGATATACTCTACTTTTGTATCTGGTCTTTCTCTCACAGTTTGGAAAATTGCTAGAACTGCTTGTAATATTATCTATAAAGCTTGTGCGAAGGTTTATGCCTTCGCTTGCTAATACATAAAAAGAAGAGGATTTATTTCTTCTTCTTTTTTTGCTTGTCCATTTTATTTTTATATATAGCTTGAACTATTTATTAACAT
>ERZ1035006.2018-NODE-2018-length-12185-cov-5.822506_pt1 | contig 12185 bp, 10 predicted proteins | sample MGYA00520694_ERZ1035006 | MGnify/ENA primary metagenome ERZ1035006 (study PRJEB33766, sample SAMN09781746) | gut metagenome | biome: gut microbiome | host: Homo sapiens | place: Madagascar | study: EMG produced TPA metagenomics assembly of the PRJNA485056 data...
ACCGAAGCGGAGCGTAGACGTGTGAGTGCGCAGCACGGAACAATCCGTAGGTATCATAGTTGTGGGCTTTTGACCACGACATCTTTACAAGGATGAATTATTTAATTTTCCCAGATAAAACTTACAGAATATCCGCAAGCTTCTCAAATGCATCTATATCTGTAACATAGTCACAAGCCGCTACCTCGCCAAAACCATAAGCTGCATATATAAAATCTATGCCGGCATCCTTTGCTGACTGCGCATCACCCGCGGTATCCCCGATATATACAGGATTATTAAGATTATTTCTTTCTATGAGTATCTTATTGCTGACACCCTTCGGCGCTCTGGTTCTTCCCCAGCATTCTGTATCCTCAAATACATCCTCAAACTTATGTGCTTTAAGAAATGCTTCTATATATCCGTCCTGACAGTTACTTACTATAAAAAGCCTGTACTTTTTCTTTAACTGCTCAAGAGTTTCCTTAAGCTTTGGAAAAAGCACCCCACCTGTCTTTTCAAGGTATCCGTTTTCAAATATGCACAACTCATCCATAAGTGCATTTCTGACCTCACTCTTTTCCAATGGAAAAAGCTTTGCCGCTATGTCATACATAGGAAGCCCCATACAGCCGCCAAGCTCATCTATTGTTATAGGCTCTCTTACTATTTCCGGATGTTTATCCAGTATAATATTCCACGCCTCACATATAGGCTTTGATGAGTCCCAGAGTGTGCCATCAAGGTCAAATATAATGCTGTCGTATTTTTCTTTTATATCCATAATATTCCGTTCCTTTTCCTAATCTTATTTCTATAAATGTGCTAATCTGATATTGCATAATTCTTAATCTTACCTATATTGCAAATATATCCATATGTTCTTAATTGTCACTTTTAAAAAAATCTTGATGCAGCTTTTAAATTTACCGATATGTTTATTTCGCATCTTCGCCAAGGCATCCGTCCAGTTCTGCGATTAAGCCCTCTAACTGTGGCTCGTTTGTTATATCATACACTATCATAAAGCAGTCCTTTGCGAGCCTGTACTCTTTATCCTGCAGCATAAGCTCGCCAACTCTGTATATAATACCAATAGTCTTAGAGTCTGGACCCGGCTCTACGTGTTCCTTGTCAAACATTTCCTGCATCTGCTTTATAGTATATTCCTTATAACCTGCAGACTCATCTTTATCGCCTGACGAAGCAACTGCTTTCTTATCTGCTAAGTCAGATTCATTTTCTGCAGAAGCCACTTTTTCTCCTGCTGCGGCAAGTGCATTTTTTATATATTCAAGCTCTGACTCTGCATTATCAGTATGATAATATATGTTACTGTAAGTGTAGCAGGCTGCTGCCATATCTGTGTTGTATGATGACAGATAATAAAAGCCCATATTTCTATAAAAACGCGCCATTGTCGCCCTTGTGCAGCAAAATCTGTATGCCTGCTTTGTCATATCAAGATATCTTGTAAGCATATTAAGGTACTTATAGCATTCAGCAAGTCCAAGATAAGAGTCCAAGTCCACAGGGTTCCAGCAAAGAGAATTCTTATAGGCATCCTCTGCTCTTTTATACTTCTTTAACTTAACACAGAGGTCTGCATAAGTTCTGTAATATTCTGCTATAGGAAGCTCCGGCATAGATATATCCGTGTCAGGCTCAAAGTAGCAGGCATATATATAATACTCCATAATGTGATTAGTACACAGCCATATCTGACCTGTTCCTTCTGACTTTCTTACAACAAGGTCTTTATCTATCATTCCGGCTTTTCTTACACCCTTGTACTCATCCTCTATGACATCAAGCACTGCTTTTAGTATATCAGCCGCCTTGTCATAATCACCAGACTTAAACACTTCTTCATAATCGCCATACTTTGCTTTTAATTCATTAAGTTTATTGTAATCCATATTATTTGTACTATTATTTACTGTCCTTTCTTTATATTTTTAATTATCTTTATGCTCTTTCAGGATATTTATTTTCACATTTTTACTTTAGGGCACTCTATTTTGACATTTTCATCCTTTGCCTGCTTACCAACAGCTGCCACATCCGATGGCTTCTTTCTTTCCTGATATTCGCCTGTCAGCACCGCCATACTTCTTGGTGGTATCGTTACTTTACGCGCTTCACTGTCTATGCATACACTGCCCGGTGTACTGTCTGTCATTGCCGCTATCTTAAAGCCGTTATCACCCTCTATCTTTGGAAGTGCAAGCGAACAGCTCTCCCAGTGCATATTGTATGCAATATATATAAGCTCTCTTGAACCTTTATCAGCATAACTCTCAGAATACATTATTCCTATCTGCCTATAATAATTGTCCATATCTGCATACCATGCATTAAGCCCGTGAAATGATACATCCGGGTAGCCATATGATAAGCTGTCACCCTGTGTAAGTCTGTACTTACTGTGAAGTATTCCGTATTTCTTACGCAAATCTATAAGAAACTTTGTCCACTCATATATCTCCGTGGCATCGTTATTATTCTTCCAGTTCACCCACGATATCTCATTATCTATGCAGTACGGATTATTGTTACCCTGCTGGCTGTTGGCACACTCATCACCGGCAAGTATAAGTGGCGTACCCTGCGCCAGAATAACCATTGCAAGCGCATTTTTAATCTGTCTTATTCGTAACTGCCTTACCTTAAGCTTTCTTGTAGCTCCCTCTTCACCACAGTTCCAGCTATAATTAAAGTTCTCACCATCCCTGTTATTCTCTCCGTTTAATTCATTATGCTTTCTGTCATAGCTCACAAGGTCATACAGAGTGAAACCGTTATTCGTGGTGACATAGTTAATCACTGCGGCATTATCAGGATTATTTAGCTGCATTTCTGCAAATGCCCCCAGCATATTTTCATCACCCTTTAAGTAACGTCTTATTATGTTCTGGACATCATTATTGTAGCTTGCCATATGTCTGTATACACCTTTTGCACCATTCCACCTGATAGTCATAATCTTGGTATCAGCAAGCAATGCATCTGTTGCAAGCGCATTTAACGACACATCATCACAGTATATATGTACACCATCTATATGATATTCTTTCACCCAGTATCGTACACAGTCTGTTATATATGAAACATCCACATCCTTGAAGAAAAACTCCATAACAACCTCTATTCCCTTACTGTGAAGGCACTTTACCATGTCCTTGAATTCTGTTGTGTAGTCAGTATATTGCACACCTTTGGCGCACTCGCTGTATGCCGCCTTTGGTGCGAAGTAAAAGCCTTTTGTATAGCCCCAGCAGTTTATCCTTTCATCACGTTTTAAAATGCTGTGTGCATAGCCTTTAGCCTGCATATAGTTGTATCTTGGCACTGCACTTGCTTCTGTAAACTGCATAAACCTGCCCATCTCATCATATTCGTAAGCTGGCATAAGCTCTATTGTTGTTACACCTAATTCCTTTAAGTAATCCGCCTTTTCTGTTATTCCTGCAAACGTACCCTTAGCCTTTACCTTGGATGACTTACTCTTTGTATATCCCCTTACATTGAGCTTGTACATAATGCACTCATCATATGGAATATGAAGCGGCTCATCGCCCTCCCAGTCATAATCACTCAGCTTAACAGGGCTTAAATGCACAACATTTTCCGCTTCCCCGCCAAAAACCGCACATCCTGTAACTGCCTTTGCATATGGGTCAACTATATATTGCCCATTTTCTTTAAAGCAGTAAAGGCAGTCATCTATATTAATGTCCGACAAAAACAGTGTATACACTGTTCCCATACTTTTCTTTAACTCCAGCTCATACCTGCACTCGCTGCTGTCTTTTTCAAATATGCATACATATACCTTTATATCACTATATAGTGAAGCATTTGTGCTTGCATATGCAAAATTATATCCACCATCTACTATATTGCAGCCCTGCATACACGGGTTGCCAACCTTATATTGCATAGTTCCTCCTCACATAATGCTTTATACATCTTAAAGACCTGTAAAGTCAAATTCGGGGATAAAGCTTTCCTTAGCTGTCCCGCCCTCCTGTATAAATGCATTGGTAACACCTATATCTATGGCATAATCAACAACCTTATCATACTCTTTTTTTGTAACTTTTCTGCACAATTCCTTATATGGCTTTACGTGTTCAAGCGGAGTATACTGGTTCATTATGCTTATGTATATATCATTTTTATATGTATCATACAGATACTTTATAACATTTCTGGACTCTTTAGTATAACCCGGTAATATAAGATGTCTTACTATAACACCTTTCTTCATAATGCCGCTTTCCACATAACCATCCCTAACAAGTGTATCATCATCGCCATACATATCAGGAGTACCTGTCTGTCTTACCATCTCACGCAGCGCAGCCTTCGCAGTTTCAGGATAATTCCCTGCATTAGAATACTTCAACGCAAGCTTACCATCCATATACTTAAAATCAGGAAGATATACATCCACAAGTCCATCCATAATCTTAAGTGTATCAACATTTTCATAGGCACTTGTATTGTATACAACAGGTATCTTAAGCCCCCTGTCCTTAGCCTTTATAAGTGCCTCTGCTATCTGTCCTGCATAATGTGTAGGTGTAACAAGATTGATATTGTTAGCCTGATTATTCTGTAATCTTAACATAATATCTGCCAGTTCGTCCACTGTTATATATTTTCCAACCTTTGCGGCAGCTATCTTATAGTTCTGGCAGAACACGCATCTTAATGTACAACCGCTGAAAAATACGGCTCCGCTTCCACGTTCTCCCGATATACAAGGCTCTTCCCACATATGAAGTGCTGCCCTTGCCACCTTAAGCCTGTCTGTCATAAGACAGTAACCAGTCCCCGTATGCCTGTTCACATTGCACATACGGGGACATAAATTACATCCGTTATTATCTGTATTTTCATTATTTCTTATCATTACAACTGTCCTTTATCATTGCTTTCAGCTTTGCAAATGCTTCCTTTATCCCGCCGACTTCATCTATAAGCCCTATTTCAACAGCATCCTGCCCTACCAGTATAGTGCCTAAGTCTTTTGTAAGCATCTGCGTGTTCATCATCATATCTTCAATATCATTCTCATCCACATCACTGTGATGTGCTATGAAGGAAACTATTCTTTTCTGTATTCTCTCAAAATAATCATATGTCTGCCTTGCACCGATTATATTACCATTCATTCTCACCGGATGTATAATCATGGTTGCTGTTGGCACTATAAATGAATAATCTGTGCTCACAGCAAGAGGCACCGCGATACTGTGTGAATCCCCTATAACAAGTGACACTGTAGGCTTACTCATTGATGATATCATCTCAGCAAGAGCAAGCCCTGCACTTACATCACCACCCACAGTATTCATAAGAAAAAGCACACCTGATATTTTATCATCATCCTCTATCATGGCAAGCTGTGGAAGCATATGCTCATACTTAGTTGTCTTGCTTGCCGCCGGAAGATTATCATGCCCTTCTATCTCACCAATAATCGTTATGAGCTTAATCGAACCACTACCATTATTGTTATCAAGAGTCACCTGACCGTCACACACATCTTCATTATTGTCTTTATTATTAGTGTTTTTATTGTCTGTACCGCCATTTTCATTCTGCCTGTTATTATACGTGTTGTTCTGCTTATTGTCGTGATTATTCCATCCATTATTATGACAATTATTATCGTTAGTAATATCATTAGTATCTTTATTAATGTTATAATTAACGTCATTATTAATCATGCCATTAATATTATCATAAATGTTGTTGTCATCCCCGGCATTATTTTTCATAATATTACGCATATTGTTCTCCTATTATAATTCTGACTTAATAATATTATAAGATATTGGGGTCAAATGCCCCGACTTTTACACCCACTTATGAACAAGCTCATGTGGGATTAGACCTTTTGACCCTGACAGCATTATAATCTGCCAATATGCATAAAATTATTCATATAATCATTATTACTATCCGGAATGATAAAATCAGCGTTAATGCGTTAATATTACATCCACTTAAAAATATTTCCTTACCTTATAATTATCTGGAACCTGTCAATAGGAACTCCGTACACTCCTGCGTATCCGTCCTGACCGTTATCTGTGCTGTCATCTGTCTGGTAAGAATAATAATTCCGCCACTTAGGACTGACCCTGTAATATGCATACTTATAGCCTCCGTCAACAAGCGTTGCATATGGTGTGGCTTCATTGTACAACAGTGAATCAGGCGTGTAATAATACACTTCAACCGCCTCAACATTTCCACCATTACCAGCATAACCATTGTAGAAGTCTGATATATCTGAATTCCTGCTGTCAACATAGTCAAGCCATCTTCCACCAGAATATACCCTGTATACAGCATACCCCTTATCTGTAGCCAGAGTTATTCCTGTTATGGCTCTTCCCTGTATTCCGGCATAATCCTCATCATTAACAACCTCAGGAAGCCAGTAGCCGCCTGATATCTGCGCACGGTAGGTTACATTTACACTGGTATTTACCTTTGCATCCACTTCTATCTCAGATTTATCATAAGGCGATGTGTAATCTGCATAGAATATATTACCATCAAATTCATGGTCATCTATCTTATAAGCTCCAAACTGCCACATCATGCAGTCCATGCTTGGCTCTTGTATACCCCAGTGTGCAAGCCACATATTAAAACCTTCGGTCGCTGTCAGCCTGTCAAGCTCTAATACATATTTGTAGTAATTATAATTAGCATATACACCAGTGGTATAACCACGCGAATACATTTCGCTGACAAACCTTATGCAGAAGTCTGTAAGCATACTTCCTTCTTTATATACATCTATTCCATTACTTTCCTTGTATCCGTCAGCATCCTCCATATCAAACCACACACCACGCACAGGATTGCGCCCCTGTATCATACGCAGTGTGTGTTCTATCTCCGACTCAACATCCTGCATGTTAAGTGCGTAACTGTATATATATACTCCATATGGTATACCAAATCTTTCACATGCATCCATGTTGCGGATTGCCTGTTTGTCATCCTGACTTACATAGTCACTTCCGTAACCTATTCGTATAATAACACCCTCAATGTGTTCATCAACACTGTTCCAGTCTATAAGTCCGTCATGGCTGCTTACATCTATAACAACAGCCATAGCCGTAATATTCATCATAACAGCCATTATCATACTAAGTATGAGTGAAAATGTCATTTTTAATAATGACTTCATCCTCATTTTCTTCATAACCTCTGATACCCCCTTTCCATAATAGCTGATATATGCATACTTCTGTATGAATCTGCATATATTCATAATTTATATTATTCTGAAAGGAATGTATCCGTTACTCCTCAGCCATCTGTACATCAGCATCTTTAATCCTCTATCCGGCACTGCCTGGCACATACATTACAGAAAATGCAGACTCCAAGACATTTCAGTCTTCTATTCGGCACTGCTCAGTATTTACACATATATCAAGCAGCCGTCTGAATATATCTTCGTTATTAAGCACGATTATGCATAGCTGGTCTCTTGCTCTTGTAACTACCTGATAGAAATACTTCTCAAGTATATCATCGTTATCACCGTCATAGTCAGCACATAATTCCCCGTATTCATTGTACTTAAACTTACTGTCTATTACCGTAAGTACCTTATCGAATTCCTTGCCTATAACCTTATAGGTGTTAAACTTTCTGCTCTTATATCTGTTATTAACATTTCTGTAAGACTTCTCATAATCTATGTATATATACTGCTTCGCCTTGTAGTATGCCTTAAGTCTCTTAAATTCATTGATACTGTTTGCATAGCATATCGTTACACAGTCATACTTATAGCCTCTTGCCCGTTTATTGAGGTCAAACATATTTCTTATAAATGCCGACAGCTCCGGATTAGTTCTTATTCTGTCTGAAAGAAAATAATTCTCATCCGCAAGTTCTTCTATCCTTTTATCCATCGCACGCTGCTGCTCATGTCTTGAAAGCACCTGCTCACAGTCATAAAACATAACGACTTTCGGGGTATTTCTTACTGAACTCCTGCTGTCATCACTCGCAACATTCATACTTCCAACTTTATTACTAGCACTTAAACTGCCCAAACTCCCAGCTTCATTAGCACTCCCCACACCGCCTGAACTTCCAGCTTCGTTATTACTACACGCACTGTCTACAATCCACTCAAACTGGTCATCATGCAGCCTCTGTGTCTCATCAACAAGTATATAGTCATACCCCTTTAACATCGCACCGTCTGTCAAGTCCCTTGATGTTATTATATCTGTAGATGGAATAGCCTTTTCAAGAATATCTATATTAGGTGTACGTCTTCCAAAATGTATAACACACTTTCCTGCATCCACTGGCAGCTTTCTTACTGTGTCATAAAGCAGCAGTGTTTTTCCTGTTCCTGCCTCACCTTTGACAGAATAGTACCGCTTATCATCATCCTTTAGCAGTCCTGATAAAAGCTTTCTGCTCATAGCCTCCTGCTGGTTAGTAAGAAAATACTGGTGTCTTGCAAATCTTTCCGGTGAATTGACCGGTGATATAAGATAATCCTTAGCTTTAAAAAGGCTTTCTATGTTATTCTTCATACATTTCTTAAACCTTTTCATATCAGCAACCACACTCACAAATTCCGACTGTATAAGCCTGTTATTATCATCAAGCCTGTATACAGTATTCGTATTAAGAATGTATGTATATGATATGACATTTGTCGTCACAGGACTAAGATAATACCTGTTTCTTACAAGCTGCTGCTTAATCCTCTCCTCACCTACGTCCTCACTTTTCAGTTCTATATTCAGTATCAGCTTCCTGTTAGCAGCCACCTTTAACAGGTCAAACTCCTTGCTGATATGCGCAATAGTATAAGAATAAAAAAAGTCATCAAGATCTGCTAACTGTGCCCCTGCCTTAATAAGCTTTGTAACAAGCTGCACAAGCGACTCTTTTTCCCTTATCCTGGTTCTCTGGAAATCTTTTCTTGCAGATATTATGTACTCATACTCCGCAAAACTGTCATTATCCTCAACTCGTGTTAATGTATACAGATTAATCGACTTCACTCGTTCACCTCCGGACATTTCATATACAAAAAGACCTGTTGTCACATAAAAATATGATATCAGTGTCAACAGTTCATAAATCTTATCGTGCATGCCTGCACGAACGACTTTTTAACCCTTATATCATTATATGTTCACAACAAGTCTTATTGCAATATATTATTGTCTTTTAATTAAGCTCTGTAGCCGTGTGGATTGTGGCTCTGCCAGTTCCAAGAGTCCCTGCACATATCTTCAAGACTCTTAGCTGCCTCCCAGCCAAGAACTTCCTTAGCCTTAGTGGCATCTGCCCATGAGTCAGGAAGGTCACCCGGACGTCTGTCGCCTATCTTATAGTTCAGCTTTACTCCTGTTGAGCTTTCAAATGCATGTACAATCTCAAGCACGCTGTATGGTGTTCCTGTTCCAAGGTTGAATATCTCAACACCCTTATGTGTATCTGCATACTCAACTGCCTTTACATGTCCACATGCAAGGTCTACTACATGTATATAATCTCTTCTGCAAGTTCCATCTGGTGTTGGATAATCTCCGCCAAATATAGTAAGCTGCTCTCTCACGCCTGCTGCAACCTGTGATACATATGGCATAAGGTTATTAGGGATACCCTGTGGGTCCTCACCTATCTTACCTGATGAGTGTGCTCCTATTGGGTTAAAGTAACGTAAAAGTACTACTGTGAGCTCTGGGTCAGCCTTTGCACAGTCTGTAAGTATCTGCTCCATCATAGACTTAGTCCAGCCGTATGGATTAGAACACTCACCCTTTGGCATAGTCTCTACATAAGGTGGCTTCTGGTCACCATATACTGTTGCAGAAGATGAGAATACTATCTTAGTAACTCCGGCTTCTTTCATACACTCTATAAGCGAAAGTGTTGTATCAATGTTGTTGCGGTAATACTTTGCTGGAAGACGTGTTGACTCTCCAACTGCCTTAAGTCCTGCAAAATGTATAACGCAGTCTATATGATTTTCATTAAATATCTTACGAAGCGCATCTTTATCCTTAACATCCGCCTCATAAGACACTATGCTTTTTCCTGTTATTTCTTCGACTCTCTTAATAGACTCCGGACAACTGTTACTGTAATCATCAACAATAACAACCTCATGTCCTGCATTTATAAGCTCTACCGCTGTGTGTGAGCCGATGTAACCAGCTCCGCCTGCTAATAAAACAACCATAATTTCCTCCGTATATTTATGTAATATATTGTATACAATTAAACATTAATGATGTATCAGGATTGCTACATCGACTTGCAATTAACTCAATCCTTAAACACCTCAGACTCCCATAAATAATGTATTCACGGCATTTTAAAATTCAATTCCATTAACCTTAAGAAGCTCTCTTGCGCTCTCAAGTGAGTCCTTACCTGTCTTATTCTTTATAGGTGCGAATTCATAGCTTCTTTCCACTTCATATGGTACACAGTTGTCCATCATTTCTACCATATCAAGTACAAGTGTCTCAAACTTATATCCGTTAGGACTTTCTGGCTTGATGTAATTATCATTCTCATCGATATATGGTATCTTCTTCTCAACAATATGAAGTGGAAGGCTTGTGTTAGATATCTCAACAAGCTTCTTAAAGCTGAAAAGATAGTTAAGTATAACACCAAAGCCATATGTAAGCTCGCCGTCTTCTCTTCTTAAGTTAGCAAGCTCTTCTGACATCTCATAATACTCAATGATAGATGGATGTCCGTTTACCCTGCACATAACGCCAACCTTTTCTTCTGGTTCGCACTTTCTTACAACCTTTGAACCACACTCAGCTCCTGCAAGCATAGTTGCTCCTATGAAAGCCGGGTCAGCAATTCTTTGTAAGATATTGTCAACTGCAAATACATTTACATATTCAACGCCCTTTTCTTCCATATCCTTATCAAGACCTGCTGCCATTAATGATAAGAACCAGCCGCCGTTACCGTTTGGTGACATAGCAAGGCTGTCTGTGCTCTCCATATACAACTTTCCATTGTAATCAACAGATGGAACCATGCTCTGGATGAAGAACTTAACATAATCCTTATCATATCCAAAGTAGTTATGCTCCTCAAAGAAAGCAACTGTATCCTCATTATTCTTGTCGCTTGTCATAATATAAAGAGGTACATAAGCTCCTGTCATATCAACAACATCTAAAAGATTTCTTATAAGCTGTCCAAAAAGGAAAAGGTCTTTATTGACACCGACATTAAGTGTTCCCTTTGGCTTATCAAGACCTAATCTTGTTCCCTGTCCACCTGCAAGAAGCACTGCTGCCACCTTACCATTCTTTATAGCCTCTACACCCTTTGCAGTATACTTTTCCTTGTTAGCCTTTATATCTTTAATCTCTACTGCCTCTAATGGCTCAATCTTCTTATCCTCGCTGCTGCCGTCTGACTTGTCATTAATACTCTCTACTACCTTCCAGTCAATCATGGCAACCTGCGATATAAGCTTCTTAGCTGCATCATCTTCCAAAGCCTCTAATCTCTTAATAACATGCTCCTGATTATGTTCCTTTAAAATACTTATTGCTTCCTGCTTATTCATATTTTTTTCTCCTAATAGGTTATTTCGTTGCTACATTATACACCTTTTTTTATGTAATAACAATCACATTCATAGTAATCATCTATGATAATCACCCGTCATATCAACAATAGCTTCCATTGCATATAAATATCCCTTAAGTCCGAGTCCTACGACCTGACCGTTACATACTGGAACTGTTACTGATGTATGTCTGAATTCTTCTCTTGTATGCACATTAGATATGTGCACCTCTATCTTAGGAATAGAAGCAACTGAAGCAAGTGCATCCCTTACTGCATAGCTGTAATGTGTAAATGCGCCAGGATTAATGACGATCCCATCAACATCTTTGTAGTATGCCTCCTGAATTTTATCAATGACAGCTCCTTCGTGGTTGCTCTGGAACACCTCCGCCTCTACGCCAAGCTCTTTTGCCTTATCCTCTATCATCTTAACTAATGTTTCATAATTGTCTGTTCCATAGATACCCTTTTCTCTTATTCCAAGGAAATTGATATTAGGTCCATTTATAACTAAAAGCTTCATATCTTTAATTCTCCAGTTCTTATTAATATATTTTTATACAAATGGC
>ERZ1035006.2019-NODE-2019-length-12184-cov-8.028692_pt1 | contig 12184 bp, 9 predicted proteins | sample MGYA00520694_ERZ1035006 | MGnify/ENA primary metagenome ERZ1035006 (study PRJEB33766, sample SAMN09781746) | gut metagenome | biome: gut microbiome | host: Homo sapiens | place: Madagascar | study: EMG produced TPA metagenomics assembly of the PRJNA485056 data...
CTTATGAAACTGTTTATGCTTCGTGATCTTTGGATACGACATTTCATCCATGATCGTCTCTTCCGCATAAAAATGATAAGCAGTAAAATCCCTGAGCCCACAAACGATATCAAGAAGCTGCTTATCTGTCACCCCAATACATTGCATCTGCAGCAGCTGTTCCATATCTCTCCCTAATTTAAACAACTGCTTGTGCTGCACATCGATACTTTCAATACTGGTATTCAGGTTCTTCTCCCAATCAAACTTAAAGTCAAACATAACTAGCCTCCATTTGCCATATTGTAGTATCCCCATCATTTTCTCTTTATTTACTACTATGTTACCACGGATCGCTATGTACCGTAAACCGACAAAAACACGGTTTTTCAGCAGTTTCTTTATTCACTATTTTGAAGCACATCTGCCATCCTGTTTGTCGCACTGACAGGCTTTTCCAGATATTGTTCCCTGATCTGTGATTTTGACCTGTTTACCTCCTCAAACAACTCTCCTGCCGACCAGACAAGACATTCCTGCCCCCAGACGATGAGCTGCACAAGGCCATCGGAGGTTGCTACCGTTACATTGTAATTTTTCCCGATCGTATGTGCGGCTTTGGCGATATACTGATCTGCCGTTTCCGCTTCCTTGGTATATACGACATCAATATTGTGATAGTGCTGCATTTGTCCGATACCGCCTCTGACCTTGTATGCATCAAACACAAGAATGACATGACAGCCCTTGCTGCCCTGATAATCACAGAGAATATCCATCAGTCTGCCCCGCGCCGCATCAATATTGACCTGTGCCAGCTCCTTCAGCTCCTCCCATGCAAATACAATATTATAACCGTCAACCAGCAGATAGCTTTCTCCCGGCTCTGTCTGTTTCTTTTTGGCTTTCTTCCACGCTTCTGCCGCCTCGCTCTGCACGGGACTGATAACCTTTTTGGTCTGCTGCGGAAGACGCTGCTTCACAGGTCCGTAAGTCCGCTCAAAAATAGCCGCCAGTTCTTTTTCTTCACTGCCGTATCTTGCCGCTTCCATGCGGTTTTGTTTTTCCTGTTCCCTGCGGATCTGCTGAGCGGTAAAAGCTGTATAATCCTCATCGTTGTCCGTGTCAAAAATACTGGGCAGATGCATATGCTCTTTGACTTCATCCCATGGCACGACAAATCCCGCACCATGCTCACAAAATACGGAATCCGCCGGATTTCGCAGATCATGTCCCGGATCATATGCCCGCTTCTCCATGACCGTCTCCGGATCATGACAGATATCATAGCCTGCTGCCACAAGAGAAATGCGTCCCTTGCCCTTGGAATAGGACAAAAGCTCCCTGGCATAATTGCGCATCGTGGAAACAGGTGCTTTTCCGGTCAGTATCGTCTGCTCCATCGTCTGCTGCGGCGGATCGCACTTTCCTTCCATCCGCTGTACATCCGTCATGACGCGCCCGGTCAGCTCCGGCGCAACCACGATTCGGAAGCTGTAATACGGCTCAAGCAAAACGCTCTGCGCCTGCATCAGTCCCTGTCTGAGTGCGCGATAAGTTGCCTGTCTGAAATCGCCGCCCTCCGTATGCTTCGTATGGGCACGTCCTGCCACAAGCGTGATTTTCATATCCGTAATCTGAGAGCCTGTCAGCACACCTCTGTGCTGTCTCTCCTTTAAGTGGGTCAGCACAAGCCGCTGCCAGTTCAGGCTGAGATCATCCATGCTCACATCCGAATCAAATACAAGCCCCGTTCCTCTCGGCTGCGGTTCTAACAAAAGATGCACCTCCGCATAATGGCGGAGCGGTTCAAAATGTCCCACACCCTCGACGGTATCTGCGATCGTCTCCAGATAGACCACTTCTCCGTCATCAAAGGAAATCTCAATGCCAAAGCGGTCTTTTACCACGCATTTCAATATTTCGATCTGCACCTCACCCATGAGCTGTGCATGGATCTCTCCCAGTTCTTCATCCCATACAATATGGAGCTCCGGATTTTCTTCTTCCAAAAGCTTCAGCTTTGCCAAAAGTGTATGTACATCCATTTCCGCCGGTCCCTGCACGCAGTAATTGAGAACCGGTGAAAGTACCGGCGCGATCTCATAATTTTCGATCCCCAGTCCTTCTCCCGCAAAGCTTTCACTCAGTCCTGTGACACAGCAGATTTCTCCCGCAGTTACCTGCTCTGTTGTGTCATACTTTTCACCGTTGTACAGGCGGATCTGATTGACCTTTTCTTCCTTCGACCAGTTAGCAGAGGATAACAAGTCACGCACATGCAGCTGCCCGCCCGTGATCTTCATATGGGTCAGTCTGTTGCCCTGCTGATCTCTTGTGATCTTGTACACTCTGGCACCAAAGGCAGACGGATAACGCGGTGTTTCTATATAGGAAGCAATGCCTTCGATCAGTTCTGTAATGCCTTCCTGCTTCAGCGCAGATCCGAAAAAACACGGAAATACGCTACGGCAGCTGACCAGCCTTGCGATCTCCTCCCTGGGCAGATCTCCATGCTCTAAAAAGTATTCCAGAGAGTCTTCCTGTGCTACAGCAATGCTTTCCCAGAACATCGTATTGCGTTCTGCGCCAAAATCAATACATTCACTGCTGAAGGTCTGCTGCAGCTGCTGCAGAATCTTATCATGGTCTGCAAGCGGCTGATCCATTTTATTGATGAACAGGATCGTCGGGATCTGGTACTTCTTAAGCAGATTCCAGAGTGTCTGCGTATGTCCCTGTATGCCATCAGCCGCACTGATCAAAAGCACTGCTGCATCCAGTACCTGCAACGTTCTTTCCATTTCCGCCGAAAAATCCACATGGCCAGGCGTATCCAACAGCGTCACTTCTCTTCCCTGCATGGAAAGTCTTGCCTGCTTGGAAAAAATCGTGATACCACGTTCCCGCTCCAGCGTATCCGTATCCAGGAAAGAATCCTTGTGATCCACGCGTCCTACCTTCCTGAGTGCCCCGCAGGCATACAGAAGACTTTCGGATAAGGTTGTCTTTCCTGCATCTACATGTGCCAGAAGTGCTATACATATATGATTATTTTTCTCCTGCTTTGTCTGTTGTCCCATCGGATCTGTCCTCATCTTTCTGTTCTGTCACTTTTCCCCTGTCTGCTTCTCTTTTCCTATACAGCCTGTCCGCCCCCTGCTTTATTTCCACATCCAGTACATAGGCCGTTTCATTTTCCACACGGAACCGGATATTATACTGCTGATAGGAAAGTCCCCAGATTCTTTCTGCATCCTGTACATAAGCGGTACGCGGATCCTGCGAAAGAAGCTGCTTGATTGTATCCCGTTCTTTCTCTTCTATCTTTATCAGCATCTCTTCCGGAATACTGACCGCAATCCGGTTCCCCCGGACCCTGCCCGCAAAGCCATCTGTTGCATCAGGGTAACTGTCTGCGTAAGGCAGATAAGGCTTAATATCATAAACGGGCGTTCCGTCCAGCATATCCACACCGGATACATGCAGGACCGGCCCATATGTTTTATGATATTCTATCGAATCCAGCTTCAGTGCGGAAAGCCCGATCGGATTCGGGCGGAACGGAGAACGCGTTGCAAATACGCCCATCCGCTTATTTCCGCCAAGGCGCGGCGGTTTAACGGTCGGTGACCATTTTTCTCTCTTCGCCTGTGAAAATTCCCAAAGCACCCAGATATGAGAATATTCCGCAAGTCCCCGGAATGCTTCCCGATTCCGGTAAGCCGGTTCCAATATGATCTGCCCCTTTAGCTGTCCGACCAGTCCGCTTTGTCTCGGTATTCCGAACTTTTCCGGAAAATCCGTATGGATCGTTGCAATCTGTTTTAGTTCCATTTTGTTATCCTCTACTTACTGTCATATCATTCTGCAAAGTGATCCCTAAATTCTGATAATATCAACTGTATGCGAGCTTGCGCCGATCAGATCCTGCCTTTCACAGGTTGCCAGATGATATTGCAGGAAGCAGGAAAATTCTTCTTCCGACATGGCATTGATGACCGGACGCATATGATCCGCCGGACCATCTGCCGCAATGATCTGAATCCTGTTTAGTCCTACCGCTTCATTCAGGCGGTTGATATCCTCCAGCCTCACAACACTGTAGAGCTCGTTTGCTTCTTCCGTGCAGTGAAAATCCTCTGTCAGAAGTCCCTTCTCCATGCTTTCGAGTATATGTCCTTCCCGGAATGCATACGTCAGCACGCTGTATTCATTCATACAGTAAGCAACAAGCAACACGCCGTCCTTTTTTGTCACTCTTTTGGCTTCCGATAAAGCCCTGCATTTTTCCTCAAAGGTATGCAGATGATACAAGGGGCCGAACAAAAGCGTCACATCAAAGGTCTGATCCGCAAATCTGGAAAGCTTCAGGGCATTTCCCTGATACGCCTTCACGTTGCTGCCTTTTTTCTTCAATATGCCAAGGTTACTTTTGACAAGCTCTACCGCTGTCACATCCAGTCCCATTTCGGCAAGTGCCACACTATAGCGGCCTGTTCCCGCTCCGATATCCAGAACACTGCAGCCCTTCTCCCAGTCCCCGGGCAGATATTTCTGAATGTAGCGCATCGTCGTCTGAAACTCTACCTGTCCGTGGCGGGACAACAGTCTTTTATCTTCGTTAAATTTATTATAGTATGCGATCAGTTTTTCCTGCATATCCTATCCTTTTCTCTTCAATTCTTTTATTTTCTGTACATGGTATCCGGTGTTCTGTGCGCCACCAAACGCATAGCCTGTTCTGCCCGGTCTGATACCTGTCCACATATCGATTTATCTATGAGATGCTGCCCACTCCGTCTCTGAAAACGGAATCACAGACGCCGGGCTCTCTGTATGCTCTCCCAGCATCTTTTCCATCCAGATCATATCATACCATCTGCCAAACTTATAGCCGCTGTCATGAAATGTGCCCACCAGTCTGTAGCCCAGCTTTTGATGGAATTTTTCACTGTCCTTTGTTAAATACTCGTCCTCATTTTGCGGATAACCGATACAGGCATTTAAGTTCAGGATGTGCTGCGCGTGCAGGGCTTCTTCGAGTGCTGCATACAACTTTCCACCAATCCCCATGCGTTTCTTTTTCTGATTTACATAAATTGTTGTCTCCACTGACCAGTCATATGCTGCGCGTGCTTTAAACGTGCCTGCATATGCATAGCCAATAATCTCGCCCTCCGCTTCCGCAACCAGATACGGGTATTTCTCCAAAATGTGCTCTATTCTGCCCGCAAACTCCTCTACAGAAGGCACTTCGTATTCAAAGGTAATTGCCGTCTGCTCCACATAAGGGGCATAAATGTTCAAAAGTGCAGGTGCATCCGCCTTTGTTGCGGTCCTGATCCGCACCTCTTTCCTTTTCTCTTCCTCACCTGCTGTTTCCTGTATTGGTATATCATGTTTTGATGCTTCTGCTTTCTGTCCCGGTTCTTCCTCTCCTGAAGCTTCCTGCAGCATGTCAAGCTCCTCCATGTAAATACAGTGCTTTATGCTGTTTACCGCCACTGCCTTCCGCAGTTTGCGGTATTCCGTCCAGCGCACCGCTTCTACCTCCGATACCTGCAGATTCAGTTCGTTTTCATTTACCGGTTCTTCATATATAAATACATAACTAAGCTCTTCATCTATAAAGGAATGATCTTTGCCTGATATGTGATGCACGCGCCTTTTCCCCATATAGTGAAGCTGCTCTGCTTCCGCCCGGATGCCCAGCTCTTCTGAAAGCTCCCGCAGAGCTGCCTTCCTGTAATGATCCGTTGCCGGTTCACCCGCATCTACATGTCCCGCTGCTGAAATATCAAAACAGCCCGCATAAGAATCCTTAGTGCTGCTCCTTTTCTGTAATAACAGATCAAAGCTGCCATCCTGCCTTTTTCGCTTAACCCAGATATGGACTGTTGCATGCAATGTTCCTTCCCGGTGCGCCAGAGAACGCTCCTTGACCTTTCCTGTTTTTTCTCCGTTCTCATCGATCACATCAAAAAATTCAAGCGGTTTTCCATCGACCGCTACCTGTCGCAGCTCACCATCCTCACTGTATACCAGCTTCATGGAAAAGAACGGATGATCTTCTGACAAAAGCTGCAGAAACAGTTTGTCACCTTCCCAGAGATTCAGCTTCCGGATCTCTTCCTTCGGAATCCATTCCAGAACGCCTTCGTCGCAGGCAATGGGCTCCCCTGTAAAGCCATCTGCAGTAAAAACAGAAATATATTCCATCTCATCTCCGCAGATAAAGGTGAGCTGTCCGCGATAATGAAAAGACGTCAGTGTATAGCCTGTCTCTTCTTTGACTTCTCGCAGAACACATTCCTCCGGGCTTTCGCCTTCCTCAAAATGTCCGCCGACTCCGATCCATTTTCCTTTATTGACATCCTTTTCCTTTACCACTCTGTGCAGCATCAGGTATTTGCCGTCTTTTTCGATATAACATAACGTACTGAGTTCAGGTGCTTTCATCTTATTATCCTGTCTTTCTGTTTTCTGCTGCTATATGAGCACGGCTATTCATCCCATATCACATAGCTCTGCATCATTGCAATTTCTTCCCAACAAGTATAGCACGACAACAGCGTATGGGAAACCTGCGCATCCATTTTTTTGTGAACCGGTGTCAGATTACCGTACTGTCATGCAGTTCTTCCGATCCGACATTTTCTTTGACATTTCACGTACTGTCATATATACTTGACACTAAGAATATTTTATTTGCATATGGAGGCGCAATGCCATGGGGAAAATATGGGAATTTTTTGATACTCTAAGTGAATATGTTTATGTCGCTGATATGGATACACACGATCTTGTCTATATGAATCAGACGGCATTAAAAGCGTTTGGTGTGTCTTCCCCTGAGGAAGTCAGAAAGCATAAATGCCATGCACTCTTACAGAACTGCTCTGCCCCCTGTACCATTTGTAATAACGATAATTTAAGGCCCGGTACTTTTCTGAAATGGAGCTACTATCACACCGGGCTCCAAAAGTTCTTATACCTGATTGATACGATGATCGAAGAAGAAGGCCATCGTTATCGCCTTGAGATCGCAATTGATATAAGTGAACCAAAACAGGCCAATGCAGACAGTCATTACCTGAGCCTGGAAATGCTGATCAATGAGGGGCTCCGCGTTGCACTTCAACAGCCAACTCCTGATGCTACTCTGAACTTTCTACTGGAATATCTCGGTAAACTCTTAAAGGGCGACCGTGCTTATATTTTTGAAAAGAATGAAACGGGCGGCGATAACAATACCTATGAATGGGTTGCTGCAGGCGTTACGCCCGAAAAAGGAGATCTGCAGGATCTTCCTCCGGAAGTATGTGCGAGCTGGTATCAGAAATTCAGCGAAAATAAGCATATTATGATAGAAGATCTGGAAAAGATCAGAGAAGATGATCCGGCTTTATACCATGTACTTTATAAGCAAAATATTTCTTCTCTGGTTGTCGTACCGCTTTATGATAACGGAAAAGCCTTTGCCTTTTACGGCATTGACAATCCGCCCGCAGCTTCCCTGGAATACACTTCCGGAATACTGCATATTATGGGACATTTTATTGTGGCAGCACTCAAAAGACGAAATCTGGTGCGCCAGCTGCAGGATATGAGTCTGCGGGATGAACTGACCGGACTTGGCAACCGCCACGCGCTGCATCTGTTCACGGAAAAAAACGATCACTACGCAAGCGTCGGTATCGTATACTGTGATATTACCGGTCTGAAAGCAGCCAATGATTCAAAAGGGCATTTGTTTGGTGACAGACTGATCTCCAACGCCGGTCTTTGTCTGCAGAAAGCATTTGACGGCTATGGGCTGTTTCGTATCGGCGGTGATGAGCTGCTTGTGATCTGCCCGGATATTTCCCATGAATTATTGGAAGAAAAAGTTGCTATGCTGCGCCGACTGACCAAAGAATATGAAGTAAATCTTGCGATCGGCTATTGCTGGGACGATCAGAATGCCTCCGCCGTCAATATCTGGATGGCAAAAGCCGAATCCGCCATGTATCAGGAAAAAAGTGCATACTATAAAGCAAAGGGGATAGAACACAGATAGTGTTCCATCCCTTTTTTCTTTCATTTCTTTTATTCTCTTCTCATCCATGATTTTATAAAAATCCCGCAAACAGAGAAGCCATCACAACTGTCATAATACCTGTCACCGCGATCGCAAGACTGCTCATGGCACCTTCTATCTCACCAATCTCGATAGCCTTTGCTGTTCCGATTGCATGTGAACTTGCACCGAGTGCCAGGCCCTTGGAAATCGGCTCTGTGATCCGAAAAAGCTTACAGATCAGCTCACCGAAGATATTTCCCAGAACACCTGTGATCACGATCACCGCTACTGTGATCGTCACATAGCCGCCCAGTTCTTCCGATACGCCCATTCCGATTGCTGTCGTAATAGACTTTGGCAGCATTGTCACATACATTTCATGGGAAAGGTTCATTAGCTTACATAGTATCAGTACTGTTCCAAGACTCGTCAGAACACCGGCTGTGATTCCGAGAATGACTGCTCTGTGGTTTTTCTTCAAAAGTTCCCACTGCTCATACAAAGGAATCGCCAGACATACGGTTGCGGGTGTCAAAAGCCAGCTCAAATAGGCTGCGCCCTGATTATATGTATCATATTCAATTCCCGTACATGCCAGAAAAATGATCGTCAGCACGATTGAGATCAGCAGCGGATTAAAAATCCCCAGCTTCAGCTTTTTCCTCAGGAACATACCAAGGGCATATGCCAGAAGACTGATCGTTACACCTGCAAACAGGGAATTCTGATATAACTCACTCATGTGCCGCACCCCCTTCCTGCTTTTTTTCTTTCCGGATCACCCATTGTGAACAGATTCCTGTTGCTACCATGACCGTCACGATCGTGATAACAGTAATGACACTGACAGGCAGTACAAACGGTTTCAACGTTCCCCAGGACTCCATCAGCCCAACACCCGCCGGAATGAACATAACAGGCATGATCTCGATCAGGAACTTCCCCACTTCCTTTACCTGCTCCAGTTTGATCAATCCTGTCAACAGCCCGATAAACAAAATGACCATTCCGTAAATACTTGCCGGAATCGGTAACGGCAATACATATTTTAAGAATTCTCCCACAAATGAAATACACAAAATCAGTAAAAATTGTTGCAGATATTTCATTTCTGCCTCCTTCGTATTCAGCCACGCTTACTGCGTAACCAGATTTGTGACCCAGATGCCCTTTCTGACCAGTACATATCCTACACAGACCTTTATGATATCCGCACACTGTACAAACAGATATACTATCAGAACCGGTAATGCCGTAAACCGACATAATGTAAATGCCAGGCTGACCGACACTACCCAGGTAAACACACTGTCAAATAAAAATGTGATGACCGTCTTTCCTCCGGACCGCAGCGTAAAGTATAATACATTCAAAAATCCTTGTAAAGGGAAAAATGCTGCTGTGATGATAATAAACCATCTTCCCAGATTACGGATCTCATCGGTCGTATTATACGCACGCGGGAATACACCGGACAAAATAATCAATATAACAGTCAGTCCCACACAAAGCATAGCTGTAAACCACATAAGCTTATTGGCATTTTTCTTTGCTTCCTCAAATTTGGAAGCACCGAGGAACTGTCCCATGATAATGCCGACTGCATTTCCCATGGCAATAAATACGACATTCAGCAGATTACAGATCGCATTGGATATATTCAGACCCGCTATTACCTCAAGTCCTTTCATGGAATAGCACTGTGTCAGCACTGCCATGCCACCTGCCCATAAGAACTCGTTAAAAAAGATAGGCAGTCCCTTGATGATGACAGGCATCATTTCCTGCAGGGGAATACGAAGTGTCCGGTAAACATTCTTTAAGAAGCTGTATTTTTCAATCTCCACATGCGTCCATATGATCACAACAAACATTTCCGCAAATCTTGCCATAACAGTTGCAATGGCCGCACCTTTTACTTCCAGGCGTGGGAATCCGAATTTGCCATAGATCAGGAAATAGTTAAATACGATATCCACTACGACGGAAACCAGTCCCGCCAGCATTGGCTTCATACTTTCTCCCATTTCACGCAGACTGCCCGCATATATCTGCGTGATCGCAAACGGCACAAGACCGATCAGCATAATGTGCAGATAAGAAAGCGCGCTTTCCAGTGTCAGTCCTGCATCCAGATTACCGCCTGATCCCTTCAGATACAGACCGATCAGCCATTCTCCGCCAACTAAAAAGACAATAACTCCCACCACTGTCAACAGTGCTGTGATCCACACCTTCAGGCGGAATATCTTCTGATAGCCTTCTTTATTTCCCTGTCCAAAATACTGCGCGCTGTAAATACCGGGACCTGACAGTCCGCCAAATACAGCAAGAAAGAATACAAAAAAGAGCTGTCCCGCAATAGAAACCGCAGTCATCTTTTCTGTGCCCAGACTTCCCACCATTAAATTATCCACCAGACTGACCGCATTGGTGATCCCGTTCTGTATCATCATTGGGACAGCCAGATAAAGTGCTTTTTTATAAATAGAATTTTGTTGCATGGTTTCCTCCCTCTTTCATACTCGAAAATCCTGCCGCTTCGCATCAGATGCACTCCGTGCTTTCTGATTTTCTCGTTGTACGCTCGGGTGAAACCAAATGACAGCTGCGCTGTCGCTTGGTTTCCTTCCTCACTAACAAAAAACGCCCAGGAAAATATCCTGGGCGTAAACTGTCGTATAAAATCTGACAAACAGATTAACGCTTGCTGAACTGCGGAGCGCGACGAGCTGCTTTGAGACCGTATTAAACATCCCTATGGTGCGTTTTTCCTTGATATTGTGGGTTTTTCGCATTTTCTGTTGTCAGTTGTCCTATTCCTTAACCATAGAAATAGGTGATTTTACTCGTCCGTTTCGATCTCCAAACGCTGAAGAATATCTCTTACAATACCAGAATCCTCGATTAAAGTAATTCCAAAACACTTTTTTCCTGCATCTTTTAAGGATGCTCCTATATGGTAAGCATTTCTCTGATCCAAGATTAAAAAGCGATCATGGAATACTTTCGTGTAGCGTACTTCCAATGAAGGATACTGACTGTTGAAGTTATCAACATCTCCTTGTGATAATTTAGTTCTTTTTAATGTGTAGATTACAGCAGATACATCCTCATTCTTTTTTGCAAGGAGATTCAGCGTTCCTATGTCCACATAGCCATCAATTAAAACAATTTCCTTTTTAGCCTTTTGAATCAAGCTAACAATCAGGCTAAAAGCATCGTAAATCTGACCGTCAAAAAACACTTTCTGATTTGATTCTTCATGGTCAGATATATATGCAAATATCTGATCCAATTTTTCATCCATTTGTTTTCGATATTCCAGTTGTTTTAATTCCACATTACTGATGCGCTCAAAAAGTAGGGCATTATTTGCAATAAATCGCCTCATTTCCACAAATGCACGCATAATACCAATGCTTACCTTAATTGCTACTTCACTATGTAGCACACTCGCCAGCATAGATATTCCCTGCTCTGTAAATACATACGGAAGTGTTCTTCGTCCACCATAATTATTTTCATCTTGCACAAAACTTGAAGTGCCAGTTTGGCATTTCAAGTTTTGATATTCCTCTTTTGTGAGCTGAAAACGAAAATCTTCTGGAAATCTACTAATATTTCTTTTTACCGCTCTATTCAATGCCCCTGTCTCGACCTGATAAAGAACGGCAAGATCACTATCCAGCATGACCTGCTTATCTCTAATAACATAAACCATTTTTTCAATCGACGGCTGAACGATTTCAACTAAGTCATTTGTAATACCATCCGTCTTTTTCGCTTCTGGTGTAGTTTCTGTCATAAATTCTCCCTATAACAACTTGAGATGCCAAACTGGCATTTCAAGTTTGGTAATTTATTATCTATCCTTTGTCAATGCTCGATTTACCACATCAAATAACTCTTCCGGTTTATTATACTTGACCCTTGCGTAGATGTCCATAGTTGTCTTGCTGTTTTCATGCCCCGCCAAGTATTGAACCGTTTTCGAGTCCACGGACGAATGAATCAGATTCGTAATGTATGTATGCCGCAGCTGATGCGGCGTCACTTCAAAATCTAAGCTGTAAATCACTTTGCCGTTATGTGCTGCCTTTTCACCGAGGACCGGCGTAACCGTGTGCTTTACACGCT
>ERZ1035006.2024-NODE-2024-length-12167-cov-9.034759_pt1 | contig 12167 bp, 15 predicted proteins | sample MGYA00520694_ERZ1035006 | MGnify/ENA primary metagenome ERZ1035006 (study PRJEB33766, sample SAMN09781746) | gut metagenome | biome: gut microbiome | host: Homo sapiens | place: Madagascar | study: EMG produced TPA metagenomics assembly of the PRJNA485056 data...
CGATCACCACATCAAATGAATTGCCTGCGTATGGCAAAGAAAACATATCCTGCACGGAAAAATGCAGCTTCGCAGAGCAATTTCCCCGCTTGGCTTCTGCAATCATTTCCGGAGAGGCATCCGTCGCCTCAATGCGTACCGTTACTTTTACAATATGCTTGGCGATTAGTCCCGTTCCTGTAGCCAACTCCAGCACTGTTTTGCCTTTCACGACCAGACGGATCAGCCCATACATTTTTTCGTATGCTGCCCTGTCTTTTCGCATAAAGCGGTCATACCGACCTGCATTTCTGTCCCAGAAATTCTTGTGATCTCGCATTGCTGTCTCACCTTCCATAGTTAGAACAATCTAACTAGCGCACGCACATCCGCAAGTTAGATTCGGCTAACCCACGTGTTTAAGAAAAGCCGCATTTCTGCGGCCTTTCGCCTTATTCAAATAACTTCCTCCATGCACTGCACACCAGCATTTTTCAGCCACTGAGGATAACGATTCTCAATCTGCTCCTTGTGGGAACAGCCAAAATCTATTTTTCGCACCGTTGCGGTGACCTTTGCCTTTATATCCATATTATACCGTGCATGCTTCTGATTTGCAATGGTATCGTATTCTATTTTGTAATTTTCCAACGCAGAAGTGTTTCTGTCCAGCTTGAGTACTGTGCCGTTCATGCTGGGTCTTGGCTCCATTGTTTCTGTCCTTGGCAGAAGATTCACAGATCAAGTTATGAGGATCGGTGCTGTGCTGGTCGTTGTCCTTGGACCGGCACAGCTCTCACAAGGAGGCTCTCTAAGCGGCTGGATTTCTCCCGATCTGCTGCTCGTTTTGATAATAGCCTTTTGCATTGTCGAGGTACTGTTTAGTTTTCCTGTTGAAAACAGATCAGTCAAAAGTTTGGCGAAAGCCGCCTTTCCGGTTATTGTGGTCGGCGCCTATGCTCTGTGGAGCTTTCAAGGAACATTGGTACAAAACAGTTCAGTCGCAGAAAACAATGTAGAAGTCGTTGACGGTGTGCAGGTGATCAACAGCACCTTACAGGCTGGCCGATATCCCGACATTACAGTACAGGCTGGGGTCCCGGTAAAATGGGTGATTGATGCACCGGACGGGAGTATAAACGGATGCAACAATAGAATTTTGATTTCGGATTACGGCATTGAGTACACATTCCATACGGGTGAAAATGTCATTGAATTTACGCCTGTCAATATCGGCACGGTTCGTTATAGCTGCTGGATGGGTATGATTCGTGGCAACATTTTTGTTATGGACGGAACCGAGGATGATATCGCGGCTTCCAGCGCTGAAGTCAGTGTCCCGACCCCTGCCGGATATACGATCCCCACAGAAACATTAGCAGTCGCCTTACCCACTACAGACAAATCCGGGGACGAGATTCAAGAGGTCAGCATCGAACTGACGGATAATGGATTCTCTCCGGCAGTCATTGTGGTACAGCGTGATTTGCCGGTGTACTGGAATATTGAAAACAACCTCACCGATGCAGAAAACGGAACAAATTTGTTGGCCTCTTATTATTCCACTCAGCTAGCTTTAGGTGCCGGAGATAATCTCCTCAGTTTGTATCCATCGGAGGTTTTTGAGAGTTCTGGAATGTCATGCTGCGGTCAATGATCTCCCGAGATCAGCAAATCACTCATGATCACTCTATCATGGGCACAGCCAATGATAAGTCCTATGACGTAACCCATGATAGCAAGTGCAATCAATACAAAGATTAGCCCTGTAATCGAGAATAAGTGAATTTCGTTTCACAATTTCACTTATTCTCCATGTCTTTTTCCTGGAGCGCTGCCGTGGCACACCTCATCCGAATCGCGACATAAACCGCAACCAAAAGTTCTATAATGGGCATGGCAAGCCAAACTGATCCCCAATACTTCATAATCTGGCGGTTGAACAGGATGGTCAGAATGCCCATTGCTACATCTATAAAGAAGGACGAAAAACCAATTCCGGAAATTTTGGCAAACTTGCGAAAGAACGAGTTCGTTTTAACAAGACGGAGTGTATTGGTGTGTTTGAAAAAATGTGTCAGCATAACACAGAACGACACCACAGAGCCAAGCGCGGTTGCCAAACCGGCACCAAACAGCCCCATGTTGCAGGGAAACACGAAGAACCAATCGCCAAAGACATTGCAGATGCCTCCGGATAGTACAGCAGCGGTCGCAAGCGTCGGATCATTATCATTGCGTAGAAATGCTGCCAGCATTTGATGGAATCATTACCACCGGCTTAGCCGTAAACGGGTCAATATACTCTTTCAGTGTCATTTGGTCATATTCCAAATCTTCTTTTAATTGATTCCGAATATATTCCTCGATTTTCTTTGCATTCTTTCCTACTGTATATACATAGTAACCTCGACACCAAAAATGCCGGTTCCCATACTTATATTTCAGATTTGCATGCCTTTCAAAAATCATAAGCGAACTTTTTCCTTTTAAATATCCCATTATCTCAGATACGCTATACTTCGGCAGAATTCTTACAAACATATGAATGTGATCCGGACATGCTTCTGCCTCTATAATTTCAATTCCTTTTCTTTTGCATAATTCACTTAGTAGGTGTCCTACATCTACACGTATCTGTTGATATATAACTTTTCTTCTATACTTTAGTGCACATACGATATGATACTTACATTCCCACCTCGTATGTGCTAAACTATTCTTATCCATATTGGATACCTCCTTTGTTTTGGTGCGGTTGGCGAGCCTGCACTTATTATAACGTTGGAGGTTTTTTACTTGAAGCTGAAGCTATTTGGGGACACACCTGCATAGCAGGTGGTTTATTTTTATTGCTAATACAAGAAAACCCCGAAAATACTGGATTTTCGGGGTTTGTTGCTCTTTTTCGATATTCGGTTAAATTATCGCTTGCTGAACTGCGGAGCGCGACGAGCTGCTTTGAGACCGTACTTCTTACGCTCTTTCATACGAGGATCACGTGTTAAGAATCCTGCCTTCTTGAGTGCGGGACGATACTCGCTGTCTACCTGAAGCAGTGCACGGGCGATACCATGACGGATAGCTCCTGCCTGTCCTGTGTATCCGCCACCCTTTACAGTAACGGTCACGTCGAACTTCTCGTTGGTCTCGGTTGCAGCGAAAGGCTGACGAACGATAACCTTTAATGTCTCTAATCCAAAATAATCATCAATGTCTCTCTTGTTGATGGTGATCTTACCAGTACCAGGTGCTAAATAAACTCTGGCTACTGAACTTTTTCTTCTACCTGTTCCATAAAATTTTGCGTTAGCCACTTGTTTTTACCTCCCTCGATTAAAATGTCAAAGTCTCAGGCTTCTGAGCTGCATGCTTGTGATCAGGACCTGCGTATACGAATAACTTCTTATACATCTCGCGTCCTAACGGTCCCTTGGGTAACATACCCTTTACTGCGTGCTCGATGACTCTCTCGGGATGCTTTGCTAACATCTCCTTTAAGGTAGTCTCTTTCATTCCACCTACATACTCTGAATGTCTGTAGTAAATCTTCTGATCCAGCTTCTTACCGGTAACAGCGATCTTCTCTGCATTGACAACGATTACATAATCACCGCAGTCCATGTGAGGTGTGAAAATCGGCTTATTCTTTCCTCTTAAAATCTTTGCAATCTCTGATGATAAACGACCTAATGTCATTCCTGTAGCGTCAACAACATACCATTTACGATCAATGGTAGCCGGGCTTGCCATAAATGTGTTCATGGTTTTTCCTCCTGAATAATTTTAACGGTAGAAGTCGGAATGGAAATGTCCGAAACCATTCAGCATACTTCTGTTATTGTATAGCAAAAATATTCTGCCGGGGCTTTGGCATAATATTTCTAAACTACATCAGCCTTTATATTCTACTACGCGTTTTTGCCACTGTCAACCGGTTTTTATATGTTTTTTACAATTCAGCCATCACCGGGTTCTCGGCAAATTCAATCCCGATCATCGTCAGTCCATGTGCCGGTGCGGTCGGTCCCGCCGCGCTGCGCGCACAGGCATCCAGAATCGCGGGCATCTGCTGCGGTTCTTTGAGTCCACTGCCTATCTCGATCAGTGTTCCGGCAATGATACGCACCATGTTATATAAAAATCCAGCTCCGATCACCCGGATGCAGATCAGATCTCCCTGTTTTTCCACCTGACAGTCATAGACCGTGCGTACCGTCGTCTCTGCCTGCGAATGTGCGGCGCAAAAGCTCGCGAAATCATGTGTACCGACCAGATATGCTGCCGCCTCACGCATACGTTCGAGATCCAGCCTGCGGTAATAAAAATACGAATCCCTGCGCTCGGTAGGCAGCGGAAACTCACGGTTTAAGATCCGGTATTCATAAGTTTTTGTGCTGTCGCAGTGGCGCGGATGAAAATCCGGTGCCACCTCTGCCGATGACTGGACAACGATATCGTCCGGCAGACGCTGATTGAGCGCATAGCAGATCTTATCCGCCGGAATGCGGGTATCGGTATCAAACACCGCGACATTGCCGAGCGAATGAACGCCGGAATCCGTGCGGCTCGCACCGACCACAGTGACCGGCTCACCGAGCAATGTACTGAGCGCCTGATTGAGCACACCCTCCACCGTGTCCACACCCGGCTGCAGCTGCCATCCACAATAGTCTGTGCCATCATATGCGACACGCAGCATCACGCGCTTCATAACAAGATCCTCAGCGCGATCAGCAGAACCAGATATGCAGCCAGCACGAGATATGCCGTGCGGTCCATACTCTGATAGCGCAGCGGTTTCATCTTGGTACGTCCCTCTCCACCACGATAACAGCGCGCCTCCATTGCGAGCGCGAGATCATTCGCACGTCGGAATGCCGATACAAACAGTGGTACGAGCAGCGGAATCATCGCCTTTGCCCGCTGGATCACGTTGCCTTCTTCAAAATTTGCCCCACGCGCCATCTGTGCTTTCATGATCTTGTCTGTCTCTTCTACCAGAATCGGGATAAAACGCAGCGCAATCGACATCATCATCGCGATCTCATGAACCGGCACATGCAGGTGGACGAGTGGCTTCAATGCATGTTCCAATCCATCCGTGAGCTGATTCGGTGTTGTCGTCAGCGTCATAAGCGATGTACCGAGTACGAGATACGTCAACCGGATCATCATACGGACCGCTGCTTCGATTCCTTCTTCCGTGACTTTGATCTTCCATACCTGAAATACTGCCTCACCCGGTGTCAAAAACAGATTAAATGCTGCTGTAATCAGCATCAGAATGATAATCGCCCGCAGCCCCTTTATCATATATCGAAAGGGGACTTTTGATATTTTAATGATCGCTGCCAGAAATACGGTCACAACCGCCAGTCCAACAATACCTTTATATGCAAATACAGAAATCAGGAACACGAATGTGCCAAACAGCTTTACACGTGGATCCATCTGATGAATCACTGATCCGGTCGGATAATATTGTCCTATCGTAATATCTCTCACCATAATCTGTCACCTATTCCACACTGCGTCCAAATGCCCGCAGAATCTCACCCTTTGCTTCCTCAACCGTCGTTGCATCCCGGCTCACCGGAAATCCCTTCTCACTGAGCTCATGCATCAGATATGTCACCTGGGGTGCCGCCAGTCCGATCTGCTCCAATTCCTTATAATGGCGGAAAACCTCCTTGGGTGCGCCGTCAAACATCACACTGCCCTGGTTCATGACAATAATGCGTTCCACATATTTTGCTACATCCTCCATGCTGTGGGACACAAGGATGACTGTAATATGGTTCTCTGTGTGCAGCTTTGCGATCTGGTCTAAGATCTCATCCCGCCCTTTCGGGTCGAGTCCTGCAGTAGGCTCGTCTAAGATCAACACCTCCGGACGCATCGCAAGCACTCCCGCGATCGCCACGCGGCGCTTCTGCCCACCGGAGAGGTCAAACGGAGACTGGTCAAACAGTTCCTCCGGTATACCGACACTGTGCAGTGCCTCAAATGCACGCAGCTCCGCTTCATTTTTATCCAATCCCTGATTCATCGGTCCGAAACAGACATCCGCGAGGATCGTTGTCTCAAACAGCTGATGCTCAGGATACTGGAATACCAGCCCAACCTTGCTGCGCAGCTTCCGCATACTGTAACCCTCAGCATAAATATCCTCGCCATTATAATAAATGCTGCCGCTCGTCGCGTGCAGCAATCCATTCATATGCTGGATGAGTGTGGATTTGCCAGAACCTGTATGACCGATCACACCGATAAACTGTCCATCCTTTATCTCCAGATTGATATCTTTTAGCGCATACATTTCACGGGGTGTCCCTTGCTCGTATACGCAGTTTACTTTATCTAATATTATCGACATAGCTATCCTTCCCGCAGCTGTTCTAATGCCTGTACGAGTTCTTCTCTCATCAGGATACCATCCGGCAGATCCAGACCTGATTGTTTCAGTTCATGTGCCAGCAGCGTGATCTGCGGTACATCCATACGGTGCGCCTGCAGTGATTCCACACGCGAAAAGATCTCCCGCGGAGTGCCCTGCATCACGACTGATCCGGAATCCATCACATAGACATAATCAGCGTCCGTGACTTCTTCCATATAATGTGTGATCAGAATGATCGTCACACCTTTTTTCTCATTCAACTCATGTACCGCGCGCAGCACCTCTCTGCGTCCGTTCGGATCGAGCATCGCCGTCGGCTCATCGAGTACAATACATGCCGGCTGCATCGCTACCACTCCTGCGATCGCCACACGCTGTTTTTGCCCACCGGATAACTTATTGGGAGAAGCTGCGCGGAATTTCGTCATCCCGACTGCCCGCAGGCTATCTTCCACACGCTGCCAGATCTCATCCGTAGGCACACCGAGGTTCTCCGGGCCAAAACCGACGTCCTCCTCGACAATGCTGCCGATGATCTGGTTATCCGGATTCTGAAATACCATACCTGCGCTCTGCCTGATGTCCCAGAGGTTGTCCGGGTCGGATGTATCCTTGCCATCCACCCAGAGTGTCCCTTCTGTCGGACAGAGAAGCACATTCAGATGCTTTGCCAGTGTCGACTTACCAGAACCATTATGTCCCAGAACCGCGACAAAACTCCCCGGTTTGATATCGATATCCACATGGTCAAGTGCCATCTGCGCAGCGATCGGGTTGCCCTCCTCGTCACGGCGGATATATTCATGTACCAGTTGTCTTGCTTTTACCATCAATGATGCCATCTGACCTGTATTTCCTCTCCAATTATCAGTCTACCAGTGCAGTCTGTGCAGCTCGCCCTCTGTCTTCATATGTGCAAAGCCCTGTTGACGCAGTGCCTCATATAAAACGACCGCCACCGAATTCGACAGGTTTAATGACCGGGTCTCTCCGATCATCGGGATACGTACACACGTATCCGGGTGTTCTCTTAAGATCTCCTCCGGGATACCCGCGCTCTCCTTGCCAAACATGATATAGCAGCCATCCGGATAAGCTGCATCCGAATAGATATGTCTGCCTTTGGTTGTCGCATAAAAGATCTGTGCGCCCGGATTGCGCGCAAGAAAATCTTCATAATCGATATACGTTGTCACATCCAGATCCGGCCAATAATCCATACCTGCCCGTTTTAATGCCTTCTCGCTAAGCGAAAAGCCGAGCGGCTCGATCAGATGCAGCCTCGTTCCGGTCGCCACACAGGTACGGCCGATATTTCCGGTATTTGCCGGTATCTCCGGCTCTAATAATACGATATTGATCATATCTGCTCTGCCTCCGCACGCAGCTTTGTAATGAATTTCTCCAGCCTGCCCAGTGCAATCTTCAGATTCTCCAATGAATATGCATACGAAATGCGCAGGAAACCCTCTCCACAGTCTCCGAATGCTGTTCCGGGAACGACTGCGACCTTTTCCTCTCTCAACAGTCTCGTCGCAAATTCATCTGAAGACATACCGAATTCCTTGATCGACGGAAAGATATAAAATGCGCCAAACGGCTCAAAACACTCAAGCCCCATACGCTCAAATTCATGCACGAGGAATCTGCGGCGCTGGTTATACTGCTCACGCATCATCGCCACATCCTCATCACCGTTTCGCATCGCCTCGACTGCCGCATACTGGCTGTTCGTCGGTGCACACATGATCGCAAACTGGTGGATCTTTAAGATCTGATCCATGATAATCTGCGGGCCGCAGGCATAACCGAGCCTCCACCCGGTCATCGCATGGGATTTGGAAAATCCGTTGATGACGACTGTGCGCTCCTTCATGCCGGGAAGTGATGCAATCGATGTATGTTCTTCCAGATAGCACAGTTCCGCATAGATCTCGTCGCTGAGCACATACAGATCATGGTCGATCACAACCTGTGCAATCGCCTGCAGATCTGATTTTTCCATGACAGCCCCGGTCGGATTGTTCGGAAACGGCAATACAAGCATCTTCGTCTTCGGCGTGATCGCTGCCTCCAGCTCTTCTGCCGTCAGGCGGAACTGGTTTTCCTCCTTCAGTTCGATGATGACCGGTACACCACCTGCGAGAATACAACACGGCTCATACGATACATAACTCGGCTGTGGGATCAGTACCTCATCGCCCGGATCGAGCATCGCGCGGAACGCATTGTCAATGCCTTCGCTGCCGCCAACAGTGATCAGTATCTCTTTCAACGGATCATATTGCAGATGAAATCTGCGGTCTAAGTATTTCGCAATTTCGATACGCAGCTCTTTAAGTCCTGCGTTAGATGTATAGAAAGTTCTGCCCTTTTCCAGTGTGTAGATACCCTCGTCGCGGATATGCCATGGGGTATCAAAGTCCGGCTCGCCCACACCGAGCGAGATTGCATCCTCCATCTCACTCACAATATCAAAAAATTTCCGGATGCCGGAGGGCTTTATCGTCGTTATTTTTTCATTCAGCGGATTTCTCATGGTGTCATAAATATCCTTTCATCCTTTGATGTCTCTGCCATGACTGTGCCATGATCCTTATATTTTTTCAGAATAAAGTTTGTCTTTGTGCTGAGCACAGAATCGAGCGTAGACAGCTTATCGGTTACAAATGTGGAAATATCGCGCAGCGTCTTACCCTCCAGTGTGACCATCAGATCAAAGCCACCAGAGATCAGATACACGGAATTTACTTCCGGATAGTTATAGATACGCTCTGCCACCTTGTCAAAGCCCATATCCCTCTGCGGAGTCACACGCACCTCGATCATCGCCGTGACCTTCTCCACATCCGTTTTATCCCAATCAATCAGTGTATGATAGCCGCAGATCACATGCTCTGCTTCCATCGCCTCCAGCTCATTAATGACCATCTGCTCATCCACACCTAACAATACCGCCAGATCATGCAGATCGACACGGCTGTTTTTCTCGATAAATGTCAATATCTTTTCTCTCATCTTATCTATGTTCTCCTTTATCTACCATTCTCAAATTATACGACCCGATACAGTTCATCCGTCTTTGGCGGTTCCAAAAATCTCCGTTCCTCGCCGGATACAATCACACGGTCATTCCCATCCGTTACTTTTCCGATACACACCGCAGGGATACCTTCTGCCTCCAGCGCCCGCACGAGCCCGTTGCCGTCCGATGCTGCCATGAGCATACTGCCGCTGCTGATCAGCTCATACGGATTTACGTCAAAAAATTCACAGACTTCCACCGTCTCCTGCCTAATCGGGATCTTTTTCAAGTCTATTTCCAGTCCGACGCCAGCGCTCTCTGCCATCTCCCAAAGTGCTCCAAAAATACCACCCTCGGTCACATCATGCATTGCACTCACGCCAGACTTCACCGCCGTCGCGGCCTCCGGCAACACGGATAAATAACGGTCAAATCCCTTTGCCTCATCAACAAGCGCTTTCGGATAGCGCGTCAGCAATTCTGTCTCCTTTTCTTTGGCTATGATGGATGTGCCTTCCAGTCCGATCCATTTCGTGACGATCACATCCATGCCTGGTCTGGCGGCTGCTGTGGAGATCAGCCTGCCTTTTTTCGCCTTGCCGACACCGACGACAGAGATCACCGGCTGATTGACCACACGTGTCACCTCAGTATGGCCACCCATGATCTGTACATTCGCTGCATGTGCAGCTTCCTCTGCCTGCTCCATCATCGCCCGCAGCTTCGCCTCAGAGAGTTTTTCGGGCAAAAGAAAAGTAAGCATCACACCGATCGGTTCTGCTCCCGCACTCGCAAGATCATTGAGCGTGATCTGGATCGCCAGATGCCCGATGTCTTTTGCAGTGCCGGTAATCGGATCGGTCGATAAAACAAACATTTCATCCTCCTGTAGAGCCACTGCTGCGCAGTCCTCCCCTACGGAAGCGCCCATGAGCACTTCCGGTCGGTCGGTTCGTATTTGCTTTAATACTGATCTCTTTAATACTGCCTCCGGTACTTTGCCTACTTTCATAATATATACGTATCCTTTTTATTTTTGTTTATTCGTCTGCCTCTTTATCCTGTGACGTATCCTCTTTTGCATTATCTTTGGTATCATCTTTTTTGTTATCCTTGGTATCGTCTTTTGCCGGCTTTGACTCGTTGTCCTCTTCCTTTTTGTCTTCTTCCTGTTGTTTCTGTTCTTCCTCTTCCTGCTTCTTCAGCGCTTCCGCAGAATTAGCTGCTGCTACCGCACGGATATTCGCCTCATCCTTTGTAGCAAGCGCAGCCTTGATCGCTGCTACCGCTTCCTCACTATCCGATTTCGTACCTACCGTAACGATCTTCGGTGAAGCATTGTAAGTACTGTTGTTATACGGCTCACGGCTGACTTCCACACCGTTCTCCTTCACAATCTTCCACAACTTCGCTGTATAACCAGTATGCGCATTCTGATCCGTATTCACATATCCGATTCCATGTGCATCTGATGCCACAAATTTTGTTTCCGGCTCAGTCGTGCTCGTTGTCTCACTCTCGAAGATAACTTCCCTGTCCGCCGGGCGTGTTTCCTCACCGTAGACCGTAAACGTAATCTGTCCACCGTTCGTATATCCCTCGATATAGACCGGAAAATCATAATTATTCGTAAATTTCAGATCCTTATAAGTCCCTGCAATCGCAGCATCCATCGAAGGCTGCACATAGCTGACGATCATGGAATGGCAGAATCGCTCATCGATCGACAGCTCCGCACGGATCACCGCATTGTATAGCGTCGTGGATACCTGACAGATACCTCCACCATATGTCTGGACAGTCGTTCCATTCTCATAGGAACCTGCCAATTCATAACCGTTCTCTGCCGTAAACGGATTGACTGCCTCATACACCGAGAACTGTTCACCCGGATAGATCACATGTCCGTTGATCTTGCTCGCCCCATTGCGCACATTCTGCGCACGTCCCGCTGAGGAACTGCTAAAATCTGTCGTATAAGTCCCGAGCACATCCTTGACACGGGCCAGCTGCTCCTTCGTGCCTTCCGGCTCTACCACATCCGCAGCCAGTTCGATCGATGCATCACTCTGTGACCATGTATCTTCGATATAAGAAACGATCTCATCTGCGGATTTGTCCACATCCACAGCTACGCCATTCTGTCCATCTACGATAGAGAATACACCATTCTCACGCTTCAGGCCATAGTTTACGGCATCCTGATTCATGTCGGCAGTGTTTGCCTCCAGAAACTGTGTCACCTTATCTTTATCTGCCGTATAAGTAATGTTATATACCAGATTTTCATGTTCGAGATCCTTTTTCGACTTGTAACGCTCGATCAGATTACCTGTGCGTCCGACATCCATTGCATCCTGAACCAGCACCGGATTTGACCATTCTACCCCCAGATCGGATGCCTTTGCGACGACACTCTTGTCATCTACGGTCAATGTGAACTCTGTGTCACCCAGCGACTTGACATAATCATTCACAGCTTCCGTGGCCTGTGCCTCTGTCATGCCTCCGACTGCAATATCCCCGATATAAATATTATCCGCAATCGTGCGGTCTGATGCATTCTGCGCATCCTGTGCATATGCTGTCGTTCCTACATAGACACCTGCTGCACAGATCACTGCTGCTGCCAGCGCACCGCCGATCTTCCATCCTATGTTTTTCTTCTTTCTTCTCATAATTACCTCTGATATCACAACCTAATTTTTCGTAACTGTTCAGTACCCTCACAGTTACGATGCAAAATCCATGAGAATCGGC